>Ga0134124_10000150_pt1 | contig 63703 bp, 46 predicted proteins | sample KB304_FD_96880 | JGI IMG/M metagenome (GOLD analysis project Ga0134124, IMG submission 96880) | Terrestrial soil microbial communities without Nitrogen fertilizer from Kellogg Biological Station, Michigan, USA - KB3-0-4 | ecosystem: Environmental > Terrestrial > Soil > Unclassified ...
ACGTTGCTGCGCAGCCATTCGACGAGCTTCAGGTACACGGTGTGATCGCGACGGCTGAGCTCGGACTCGGTTTTGACGAAGCGCCGCTGGTAGTTGAGCTCATCGCGGCCGGCGAGCAGCATCACAGCGAACACCGCAGGAGCCGCGAGCGCCCACCACCGGTACCTCGGCAGGTCGACGTACTTTGCAGCGGCGCTCTCGATGACGGCGAGAACCCGATCGGCCGCGAGTCCCGCGAACACCGCCTGAAGCAGGGCCGCGTACGGCAGCGCTCTCGGCCGCAGCAGGAGCTGGATGATCGATTCGAGCGGAGCAGGCATCCACGGCTGTTCGTTGGCGCCGCCGGCGAGCGCGGTCGTGAAAAAAAGCATGGCCGAGATCGAAAGCATCCGATTGCCGCGAAAGACCGCCCACGCGGCGGCCGCGATGGCCGGCAGCGCGAGCTCGCGGGCGCCGAACAATGTCCCCGCCAGAAGTCTCCAGAAACGATCGCGCTCGGTTCCCCACCCGACGCCTTGCCCCGACATCGAGTGCAGCTCGACACTCGGGAACAGCGAGTGTCCGGCGATCAGCAGCACCAGCGACGTGACCAGCGCGTAGCGCATCAGCGGACGAAGCGAGCGCGTCGTAAGCGCCAGCCAGGCTGCCGCCAGCCCTGCCGCACCGAGCGTGTACGCGCCGCTGATGAAGTGGCAGATGACGACGGCGGCCACCATCAGCACCGCGCGCCATGGCGCGCGCGAGCGATCCACCAGTACGGCCAGGAACTCCGGCCACGCCAGCGCGAAGCAGACGACGCCCGCACCCTGCAGCAGCAGACCGATCCCGAACATCCCCTGCACGCCGTAACCGAGCGGCGACGTGAAGATGAGACTGGCGAGCGCAGCGGCGGCCGCTCCGCGCCGTGCAATGCCGAGCCGCCTCGCGAGCAGCGCGGTTACGCCCGGCAGCAGCAGGATCGGAAGAACATAGTAGAACTTGAAGATCTGGTGGAGCGTCGCGACATGCGCCCATCCAGACAGCACGATCGATGTGATCCCGATCAGGAAGAAGTAGCCGTACGACTGGAACAGGAACAGCTGGGCGCCGAGGTACCACCACGGCGACAACCCGTCGACGTGGCCGCTCGGCAGGAACTGGTTCGTCATCACGAACGCGCGAAGCAGATGCCGTGGCGCATCGAGATTGATGATGCGGCCCGGACGAAACGCCGGCCATACCATCCACAGCGCCAGCGCGCTGAGCGCAAGCACGGCGGCAAGAAAGGCAGCTTTGGCGGTAGCGTCGCGGCTTCCGGAATGAAAGCCCATGCTTACCAGCCGGCCAGCGCGGCAGCGCGGGCGCGGTGGTAATGCGCATCGCCGAAGAATGCACGATCGAACATCGACCGGCGCAGCCACAGGTGCAGGTCGAACTCCCACGTAAAACCGATGCCGCCGTGCAGCTCGGTCGAATCGCGCGCGGCGCGATCGAACAGGTCGCTGGAAAACGCCTTGGCGAGCGCGGCGTGCCGCGGAGCCTGGTCGGGAATGCGGTCGAACGCGTGCGCAGCGTACCACCACAGCGACATCGACGGCTCGATCTCGACGGCAAGGTTGGCAAGCTGATGCTTGACCGCCTGGAAGGCACCGATCGGCTGCCCGAACTGCTCGCGCGTGAGCGCATATTCGCGCGCCATGTCGAGGCAGCGCCGCGCGCCGCCGTACGCGTCGGCGGCCAGCAGGATCAGCGCGGCGTCGCGCATCTTCTCGAACGTACGCCGCCCGCCGATGCGGCGCGCTTCGGCGCCGCGGTACTCGACCGACGACAGGCGACGGGTCAGGTCGTTTCCGGAAAGATCGCTCGCGACCACGGCCGGACGAGCGCGTTCGACGATCCACACGGCCACGTCGTCGCCGTCGCGCGCTGCCACCACGTGCAGATCCGCGAGGCTTCCGTACGGCACCTGCGACTTGGTCCCGCGAAGCTGGCCGGACTGCTTCACGCCGTCGCCGTTGTCGACGTCGACTTTTGCCGCGAGCTCGTCAGCATCCCAGCGGCCCCCGCTCTCGCCGACGGCAGCCGTCGCGAGAGCTTCGCCGGATGCGATACGCGGCAGCCAGCTTGCCGCCGCATCGGCGTCGTCTGCGTTGGCCAATGCAACGACTGCAGTTGCTGCACCGACGAACGGTCCCGGTGCCGCGGCATAACCGATCTGTTCGGAGACGAGCGCAAGGCTGAGCAGCTCGTCGCCCATTCCGCCGAGCGTTTCCGGCACGGCGAGCGCAAGCACTCCGAGATCGCAGAGGCCCTGCCACAGCGCCGCATCGTGGCCGTTCTCCGACTCCATCGCCGTGCGCACGCGTGTCGCGGGACACTCGTCTGCGAGATAGCGCCGCAGGGTTTCCGCCAGGGCTCGTTGTTCGTCGGTCAGTCCGAAATCCATGTCATCCTCTGATCTGGCGCCGGCCGCTTGCCGTCCCGCCGAAAGCGGCGCTGTACGGTTCAGCGTTTCTGTGATGCGTCGCGCGGCATGCCGAGGCCGCGTTCGGCGATGATGTTGCGCTGGATATTGGCCGTACCGCCGGCAATCAGGATCCCGAGCGACCACAGATACGCGTTGACGAACATTCCCATTGCCGGCGCTTCCGGCTCGCCCGGCGCGAGCGCGGCGCCTTCCGCACAGATGTCCATCGCAAGGCGCGCCATGTCGTAGGTGAGCTGCGTGCCGCAGAGCTTCGGCACCAGGCCGGCAACACCAGGCTCTTCGCCTTTTGCCTGCATCGTCAGCAGGCGCATCGAGTGGAACTCGGCCGCGACGAGGCGCGTTTCGACCTCGACGAGACGGCCGCGCAGAACCGGATCTTCGATCGCAGGCCTCCCACGGCGGTCGATCGCGCGCGCGAGCATGACCATGCCGTCGAGCGTGCGCCGGTTGATGTCGGTGTCGCCGATCAGCGCGCGCTCGTACTTGAGGGTCGAGCGGCTGACGATCCAGCCTTTGCCTCGCTCGCCGACCAGGCCGGTGCGCGGCACGCGCACGTTGTCGAAGAACACTTCGTTGAAGTCGGAATCGCCGGTGATCTGGCGCAGCGGGCGCACGGTGATACCGGGCGTCTTCATGTCGAGAAGAAGGTAGCTGATGCCGTCGTGCTTGGGAGCGTCGGGCTCGGTGCGCACGAGCGCGAACATCCAGTCGGCTTCCTGCGCATTCGACGTCCAGATCTTCTGGCCGTTGAGAACCCACTGGTCGCCGTCGAGCTCGGCCCGCGTTCGCAGCGATGCAAGGTCGCTTCCGGCGCCGGGATCGGAGTAGCCCTGGCACCACAGGGTTTCGCCGAGAAGCGTGCTCTTTATGAAGCGGCGTTTCTGCTCATCGGTTCCGTGCTCGAGCAGCGTGAACACGAGCATCGACGGTCCCTGCCCGACCATCTCGCGCGGCGCACGCGCGCGCTTGAATTCCTCGCGGATGATGGCCGAGCGAAGCGGATCGAACGGCTTCTCGCCGCCGCCCCACTGGCGCGGGATGTTGCGGTAGAGATAACCGGCGGCGATGGCCTGTTCGCGAAACTCGGTGACGCGGGCCTCCGGGCGCGCGATGCGGCCGATCAGCTGGTCATTGCCGCCGTGGCGCGCACGGTCTTCGCCTGTCCAGTGCTCGTCGAGGAACGCGCGCACTTCGCCGCGGAACGCTTCGTACTCGGCGCTGTAACTGAGATCCATGGGTCCTCCGCCTGACTGACCCGCGCTGCTATCCGAGGCACCGGGCACCGGCAAGCGGGCAAAAGCTGTTGCCCCGGTTCCGTCGCCGTCATACTTCGGCCGCGGAGGGCTCCAGCATGGAGATCGGAAAACTCGGTGTCTGGTATTTCTTCGACGCAATGGCGGCCGAGGAAGCTGCGGCCGCCGCCAGGCGGATCGAAGCGCTCGGCTACGGCGCGCTGTGGATTCCCGAAGCGCTCGGTCGCGAGGCATTCGCGAGCGCATCGTTCCTGCTGTGCTCGACGTCAAAGCTCGTCGTCGCGACCGGCATTGCCAACATCTGGGCTCGCGACGCGATGACGATGGCGGCCGGCCGTGCGACGCTTGCCGAGCAGTCGGGCGGACGCTTCCTGCTCGGCATCGGAGTCTCCCACCGCCCGCTCGTCTCAGGAGTGCGCGGACACGACTATTCGAAGCCGCTCTCGATGATGCGCAGCTACCTCGACGCAATGGATCGTGCGCCGTATTCGGCCATACCGCCGACCCATGCGGCGCCAACCGTGATCGGCGCGCTGCATCCCCGCATGCTCGCGCTTGCGGCGGAACGGACCGCCGGTGCGCATCCGTATCTCGTTCCGCCCGAGCACACCGAATTCGCCCGGCGCACGATGGGCCCGGATGCGTGGCTGTGCGTCGAGCAGAAGGTGCTGCTGGAGACTGATCCCGAAAAGGCGCGAAGCGTCGCCCGGCACGCGATCGCGATGTACCTCGAGCTGCCGAATTACCGCACGAACCTCGAGCGCTTCGGCTACCACGACGAAGATTTCACGGCCGGCGGCAGCAACCGGCTCGTCGACGCGATCGTCGCGTGGGGCAACGAGGATCAGATCCGCGCGCGCATCAAGGCGCATCACGATGCCGGCGCCAATCACGTCTGCATCCAGCCGCTGCATCCGCTGGCGATGACCAGGCCCGACTGGAACGTGCTCGAAGCGCTCGCACCAGCCGCGAGCTGACCGGATGCCCGGCGCTGGCGCGAACGCGGCGGCAAAAAAACGCCTGATGACGGCCGCCGATCGCCTGTCGGCCGCGTGCGACGAGCTTCGCTTCGGCGAGCACGCGGCGTTCGTCTACAACCCGCTCTCGTATGCGCGCGCCGGATATGCGGCGTACGTGGATCGCTACGGCGGCGCGCCGAAGCAGGTGGTGCTCGTCGGCATGAATCCCGGGCCGTTCGGAATGGTGCAAACGGGAGTTCCGTTCGGACACGTCGGCCTGGTTCGCGACTGGATGGGAATCGACGTGCCGATCGGAAAACCCCTGCGCGAGCATCCGGCGCGACCGGTCACGGGATTCGCGTGCACGCGCTCGGAAGTCAGCGGCGCGCGTCTGTGGGGCTGGGCCCGCGAACGCTTCGTGCGACCCGAGGCGTTCTTCGCCGACTGGTTCGTGCTCAACTTCTGTCCGCTCGCGTTCGTCGAAAAGAGCGGCCGCAACCTTACTCCCGACCGGCTTCCGATGGCCGAGCGCACGCCGCTTCTCGAGGCGTGCGAGCGTGCACTCGCAGAAGCCGTCGAAGCGCTCCAGCCCCGGTGGATCATCGGCATCGGCGGTTTTGCCGGCGCGCGCGTCGCACCTCTCGCGCAGCGTCTTGGAATTCGAAGCGGCCAGATTCCGCATCCGAGCCCGGCAAGCCCTGCCGCCAATCGCGGCTGGAGCGAGGCGGCCGAGCATGCGCTCGCACGCTGCGGGATCGCGTTGCCGTCCTCCGGCACTTCCTGATGATGGCGCTCGAGTCTCCGGCACGATCTGCGGCCGGGAAATGACGAACAAAAAAAGGCCGGCCCCGTTTCCGGAGCCGGCCTTTTACCGTTCGCGACTGGAACGCGTCTCCTAGCGGAACGCGTACCCGATGCTGAGCGCTACGTTCAGGTGATCGTAGTGCTTGACGTCGCTCGTCAGCGGAAGCACGTAGGCCACTTCCGGCGTGATGTAGATGTTGTCGGTCGCGTAGAAGTCCGCGCCGATCCCGAAGCGCATTCCGAAGCCGTAGCCGTCGTCAACGCCGTGGCCGATGAGCGGAGGCCTGCCGTGGCCGCCTGCGCGAATCACCTCGTGATTGCGCTTGTTGTCCGCGCGAACCAGACCGCCGCCGACTTCAATGAACGGCTCCGCAAAACCTTCGATCGGGAACACTTTCAGGTTGGGCATCAGGGTCCACACGGCACGATCGATGTTCTGGTTGTGATTGTTGCCGCCGCTGTCGGCGTCGAACTGGATCACGTCCTCGAACAGCAGCTCGGCCGAGAGGTTCGGGTGGAAACGGTATCCGGCGCGAGCATTGACGCCCCATCCATACGTCTTGTTGATCTGGTGTGCTTCTTTCTCGAAGAACTGCGCACCATAGAGGCCGCCAACGGACAGATATGCGTAGGGTTGGAACTCTTCGACCGTAGCGGTCTCCGCGACAGCTGGCGCCGAACGCGGCATCTCTTCGGCCTGCTCTGCCTCTCCATACGCTCCGGCCATGGCCACAGACGCCGTGCCGCAGAACGCCACCGCGCAGAACAACGAACTCAAACTCTTCACTCTCATTGGAAGCTCTCCTTTGAACTTGTCTCGATTCGATTCGCTCGGTGGACGCTGCATGACGGTGGGCACGGACCCGCAGGGGGTTCCCCGTGGCCACGCCCCGTCGCATCCAACGTCGTCAACGTGAAAGAGTTTACCTTAGTACGGCTGCGAGTCACGCCCGAAGCCGAGATAAAAAACGCGAACGCGGGGGTCGCGCACATCGGCCGACCGCCGTCCGAGCGGCGGCGGGCCGCGTTCCGATGCTTTCCGACCCGGTCCGGTTGCCGGTCCCTGCAGAGCGGAAAATCACGAAAACAGGCCATTTTTTGCCGATTTCCGGCGTTCGGCGTCGTTCCGGCGCATCCCGGAGCAAACAGGGCCACAGTGAGCCGCGCCACCCCGGCCCCTATAGGGAAATTTCGACTTCGAGAGCGATCCGGCCTGGTCAAAAGATTCTGATTCGGCTGCCGGAGGCCGTTCCGGCTGTTCGGCATCTGCGGGATATACCCGCAGGCGGCCGGTCCCGGTGTGTCTTTTTGCAATATCCGCACCGCTCCGTTCGTGCATCCGACGCGACGCCGACCATCGGAAAACCTCACCGGCCTGTGCGTTCCACGTCATCCGGGATCTCCTGAAACATCGATGATCGCGGGACAAGACGGCGTGATTGTCGACGATTGATGCCACGTGGGTGTCAACAGGTCGTGCGGAAGACCGAGAAGCCGGCGTACCCTGGCCCATTGATTCGCGTCGGCGACGGTGTGCGCAAGGTCGAGAATACGCAGCTCGCTCGCACCCTGGCGGCGAAGCGCCGTGATCATGTCGGGTGTGGTGCGCGCCGCATAGCGAGTGCCCACAAATACGAACGCTTCGAGCGCATCGTCGGGCCGCGGATGGAAGCCCTCGGCTTCCCCGGCGTTTCGCGGAAGGAATTCTTCGACCAGCGCGTGCACGCGCGCAACTTCTTCGGTCTCGAGCAGCGCGCGCTCGCGCTCCTCGAGAGACAGCCGCAGGACCTCGATGAGCCACGGGCGCGGTCGCAGGGCAGCAAGCTCGCGGGCGAGCACGTCGACGTCTTTTTCCGCGCGTCGCGCGATCCGGTCACATTCGGTCTCGAACGACCCCGTATAGTGGCGATTTCGAAGATCCATTCTGCGAAGCAGCCTGGTCGCGAAAAATACACCGATGCGCCGGACCGATCCGAAGCGCAGCGCCGACTCCGGCAGGAACTCGGAATCGACGTGAAGAAGGTCGGCAATCCGGTTGATGTAGTGGAACGCGCCGAGCACGCACGCATACGTCAGTGCCGAATCGCCTGCTGCTTCACGGAGCGGATCGAGATCGGCTTCGCTCAGCAGCGCGGGAGCCTCGAATGAGCGGCGGACGAGCATCGTAAGTGCGTCTTCGAGCGGCGTCGCGCTCCTCGCGGTGCCATCGACCAGCTCCCGAACCCGACGACCATCTCCTCCTGCAGCCTGCAGGAACGCCGAATGGGCGTCTTCTCAATACACGCACTGGTTGATGCGCGAGACCATTGCGCCAATGAGCTCACGAACCTGGCGCGGCTCGTCGCCCATCCACATCGCCAGCTCCCACGACCGGATCATTCGCTGCATCGATGACGGACGCTGGCTGAACAGACGCACGATGTTGGCGACCATCGCGCTTCCGCCGACTTCGCGCATGTACGCGTGCGCAGCCGCGAGCGCCGGGCCGCCTTCCGAAGGAGAAAGGATTCGAATGAATGCCATCGCTGCCTCCGCCGATCGCGCCGTGGCGCGATCGACCCGGGCTGGGCCCCGGTTGCCTTTTCCCTACGCTCCGAGGCACGCGCGGTAAAATGGTTGCACGAATGCCTCCGCGGCAGCGCGGTAATCCCTATTCCGGAGGTGGCACCACGGCCGCCGCCCGATGCGCCACGATTCCTTCCACCGCGAACAGCGCCAGCGCCGCCCACACCAGCGAAAACCCGATCAGCCTCTCGTGCGAGAACGGCTCGTGAAAGACGAAGACGCCGATCGCGAGCTGGAGCGTCGGGGCGATGTACTGGAGGATTCCAATCCACAGCATGGGGATGCCCTGCGCCGCGGTCGCGAACATGAGCAGCGGCGCGGTGGTAACCGCGCCGGCGGCAAGCAGAAGCGCGTTGGTCTGCGCAGGGCGGTGCAGGAATGCCCCGTTGCCGGACCCTTCGTTCCATACAAGGAACGCGAGCGCCGGAAGCGCGAGCAGCCCGGTTTCGATCGTCAGGCCGTGCACCGAACCCAGCGGCGCGCGCTTCTTGACCAGTGCGTAGCAGGCAAACGTCGTCGCCAGCGTCAGCGAGATCCACGGGACATCGCCGTGTGATACCGCGATGTACAGCACGCCCGAAGCGGCCAGCACAACCGCTGCCCATTGTCCCGGCCGCAACTTCTCGCCGAGCACGAAAACGCCGAGCAGCACGCTGAGCAACGGATTGATGAAGTAGCCGAGGCTGGTCTCGACGATGAAGCCCGAGCTGACCGCCCACACGAACAGGCACCAGTTGGCACCGATCAGCATCGCCGCGACGGCGTACACGCCGAGTACTCCGCGCATGCGGATCGATTCGCGAAGCGACGCGGCCTGTCCCGACACCGCAACGTAACCGGCCAGCAGCACCGACGACCACAGCACGCGGTGGCTGATCACCTGCAGCACCGGCACGTCGCTGAGCAGCTTCCAGTACAACGGAAAGATTCCCCAGGACGCATACGCCCCGATGCCGTTCCAGAAACCCTTTCGAAGATCGCTCACGACGTCGCCACCTGGATCGCGCGCGCTTGTATCGGTCTTCAGTCGGGGAAGCACTCGCCGGTGCGCATCGCGCAGCATCCGTACACACGCTTCGCCCGCGGAGGTTCCGTCGCAGCGCCACCGGCGCTATACGTGGTCCATGTTGCGGCGGACTCTGCCTCTTGTCGTTGTGATGCTGCTCGCCGCCGCGGTTCCCGCTGTTTCCGCCGAAGACTCCGTACCGAAGTCCCAGCCATCCGGCTCGCTGAAAGACCTGCTGGCGCTTCCGGCCGACAACATCCGCGATGCTCTCGATTCGGAGTATCGCTCGGCCGATGACCGCCTGCGCGACGGGCCGGAAAAGACCGAGGCCATCCTGCGGGCGTCCGGCATCGCGCGCGGAATGCGGATCGTCGATCTCTCGGCGGGCGACGGTTACTTCGCACAGGTCCTGGCGCTCGCGGTGCGCCGCTTCGGCAAGGTCTGGGGCAACAACGATCCCGCGTCGATCGATCCGGCAACGGCCGAGGCATGGAAGAAGCGGCTGCACGGTGCGGGCGGCGCCGACGTCGCCGAGCTCGCCCTGCCCCTCGGCTCGCCGCTTCCGCCGTACGTCACGGGCATCGACATCGTCTTCGCACGCGGCACGTCGCACGACGCGGCCCGGCGCTCGATCGATCGTACAGCCGTCCATCGATCGGTGCTGGCAGCCTTGTCGCCGCGAGGCCGCTACGTCGTCGTCGATGCGCGCGCGAGCGGAGAGGATGCGCGCTCGGCCGCGCTCTGCCGCGCCGACGTCAAAACCGTCCGCAAGGAAATCGAGGACGCCGGCTTCCGGCTCGTCTCCGAAAGCGATGCCCTTCGCAATCGCTCCGACTCGACGTCGAAGAGTGCGTGCGCGGACGCCGCAGCCGACCGGTTCCTGCTCGTTTTCGAAAAGCCGGCGGCCTGAGACCGGGGCGGACAACATGGAGGACGGATCTTGCGAACCAGCGGCCGGCTGATCGATCGTAACGGGGACGTGCGTTTCGGCGTGTTCGAGGAGCCCGTCTCCGAGATCAACTATCGCGACTACGACCTGCGCTCGCCGATGGACCGGCGGCGCGGGCGGCTCGCACGGCATTTCGGCTTCCACCAGTTCCAGTTTCTCGGCGCACTTTCCGAAACGCTCGTGTTCGGTTGCGCACTCATCGACATCCGCACGGTCGGCCAGGCGTTCCTTTATTTTTACGAGCCTCTGACCAGGAAGCTCACCGAATGGAGCTTTCGCGCGCCGCTGGCGCTCGGAACGCACTTCGACCAGCGACCCGAAGACGGCAGCGCCATGTTCCGCAGCGGCGACAATCATTTCGCGATGACCGCGACCGCCGAGCCGCGCCAGCGACAGTTGTGGGTGCGCCTGGCGGCCGGCGTCGAAGTCGATGCCGTGTTCGACGAGCAGGAACCTCTCATCCAGCCAATGTGGATCTCGACGCGCGCGGGCGCGTCGGGCTTCGTGTTCGCCCGCAAGACGGCCGGCGCAAGAGTCACCGGGACGATCCGGTGGGACGGCCGCACGCTCGACCTCGGCGAGCACGAGGTCTTCGGGCACAACGACTGGAGCGCGGGTTACATGCGCCGCGAGACGTTCTGGAACTGGGGATGCCTTGCAGGACGGCTCCCCGACGGGCGTACGATCGGCATGAACGTTTCGTGCGGCGTCAATGAAACCGGCCACTCGGAAAACTGCTTCTGGGTCGACGGCCGGCTCCATCGACTCGGCGCCGTCTCGTTCGACTACGACCGCCGCGACCTGATGCACGCCTGGAGCCTGCACGACAGCGACGGACGGCTGGAGCTCGAGTTCACCCCCGAAGGGTCACACGTCGAGAAACTCAACGCACTGCTGCTCGCGTCGAATTTTCATCAGATGTTCGGCCGGTACCGCGGGCGGCTCGTGACGCAGACGGGGCAGACCGTCGATGTCCAAGGCTTGCTCGGGTACGCCGAGAAACACTATGCGAAATGGTGAGTCCTCCGTCGCGAAATCGCCGCGTGCAAGGCGGCCGGCTTTCGTTCAAGATCCCGAGGCGGGCAAGGAGGACGGGACGATGCGCTCTTCGATATCCATATATGTGCTTGCAGGGTTTCTGATTGCGGCGAGCGCGCCGCTCGCCGCTGCCCACTGCTGCCACGACTCCTCGATGCTCGGCGTCCAGCACCAGAGCCAGCTGCGCAGCGGCCTGCACGGAATGGGCGAAGGGCTGACCGACGATGCGATCGAAGCCGAGCCGCCGACCATCGACGACTCCCTCGACAACCGCGGCACCGCCAATCAAGGCATCGGCGGCTTCGGACAGATGCACGGTAATTCGATCGGAAATTATGGAGCCGGAAGTCTCGGACAGACCGGGCCCGGCGGCCTCGGCGCCATGAAGAACGGCGGCCTCGGCAACCAGCCCGTCCGCATTCACTGAGGCCGCGGGCGGTTTCTCCAGCCCTTAGTTCCCCCCGACTCTTCGTGCCGCTTACTCTTCGTCGTTTTCGTAGAAGACGTACTGAGTCGAGTAGTCGCTGACTTCGAAGTAGACCTTCTTTTCGCCGGGATCGATCCGGTAGTTCAGATTGCGGTCGTGATACCCGTAGCCGAAGCGGTACGGCCGGGCTTTCTCCCTCTTTCCGGTGGTCGCGATCGCGGTGCTCAGCTTGTCGATTTTGATGAAGCGCATGTAGATCTTGTCGCCGGCCAAAATATCGAGCACGCCGTTGGTTCCGGTCCAGTTCTGAATGGAACGACCGATCTGGTTCTGGCTTTCCTGCGTGCAGCCGCTCGCGAGAACCATCGCGACCAGCAGTGCCGCGACCCCCAGTACGTTGTCGCCGCTGCGTTTTCCTAAGCATCGAATCATGCGCGTCTCCTTTTGTCCGCCAAGGTCGCGCGCGGGAGGCGCGACTGTCTCACGGAGTCCTGTGCGACCGGTCCTAGCAGGAACCTGCGGGGAAGGTCACTGCAACGGAAATCCGCCGATGTGATCGCCGCCTCCAATCGGCTTCGCGCGGGCAGAGGACCTCTTGCGTGTCGCACAAAAGGTTCCCATGCTTTCGAGTACGCAGCAGGTGGGACGCGGGCCGGATCCCGCAGCGAGGATGCCTCCTCGCGGCGGCAGCCACATATCGACGGTTTCTGGCCAGGGAGTTTTTCGATGGGATCAGGTCGTGAGCCTGACCCGGGACGGTCCACGTCGAGGTCGGATGACCTTCGCGTCCGGCATCCCGGAATTTGGAGAAGCGTGGACAGCGTCGGCAACTTGGAGATGGAAGAGCGACCCGAAGAGTTCCGGACCTCGTCCATGGCCCGCGGCTTCGCGATGGCGGACGACGAGCTGCGAGATCTGCTCGGCATCGCGTTCGAATGCTTTCCGATCGGCGCAGCGATCATCGCGCTCGATGGCCGCTTTCTTCACGTCAACCCGACGTTCTGCGAGTTTCTCGGACGCACGGCCGATGAGCTGCAGCGCCACCAGCTCGCCGACTTCATCGACGCCGACGAACGCTCGTCGCTCGTCGACCTGACCGCGTCGATCCTCGATCGCGGAGTCGACAACTATCGCGAAACGCGCCGCTTCATCCGGCCCGACGGCCGTCGGGTGCGCCTCGACATGACCGGTGCCGTGCTCAAATCGCCGGCCGGGCACAAACGGGCGATCCTCGCGCTGGCCAATCAAGTCACCGAAGACATCGCCGAAGGCGCGGCCGACGCGCCGAATGCCGCGAACCTGCGGTCGGTCATTCCGACGGCGCTCGAGCTGATCGGCGAGCGCAAATCGCTGCGCGACGAGTTCGAATCGTTCTGCCGGACGATCTCGCAGGAGTTTCGCAATCCCCTTCGCGTGATCGAAGGCTACGCCGAAATCGTGCTCGAAGACTGCGGCGCCGCGCTCGACGACATGACCCGGCGTCATCTCCGGACGATCCGTGACCAGAGCCGGCGCCTTTCGGCGCTCGTCGAGACGACGCTCTCGCTTGCGCGCATCACGAGCCGCCCGCTTCGGCGCGAGCATCTCGACCTGAGCGCGATCGCGCTCGATGCGGTCGCGGTGGTTCGCGCCGAGCTGCACGAGCACGACGTCGACACGATCATCCAGCCGGATCTCACCGTGGATGCCGATGCCGGTCTGATCGGGCAGATGCTGCGCGAGCTCTTCCAGAATGCGTTTCGATTCTCGCGCGCCGCCGCCGCCCCGTGCGTCGAGTTCGGACAGGCCGAGGTCGACGGGTCGCCGGCGTTCTTCGTGCGCGACAACGGTTGCGGTTTCGACATGGCGCTCGCGTACAAGCTGTTCGTTCCGTTCGAAACGCTGCACGAGGGCAGCGAGGCCGCCGGAAGCGGAGTCGGCCTCGCCGAAGCCGAGCGCATCGTGCGCCGCCACGGCGGACAGATCTGGGCCGAAGCGGCGCCGGGGAAAGGCGCGACGTTCTATTTCACGATTCCCGAGCCGCCGGCGTCCGACTCTGCGCCGAACTCGTAACGCACGCCGCCGCTGATGATTCTCGGCGCGGCGATCGAGACCACGCCGTCGGCCGTGCGTCCGGACTCGATCGTTTCGTCGAACAGATTCTCCGCCGCCGCAAAAACCTCGAAGCCGTAGCCGATCCTGCGCGCGACGAATGCATCGACCGCCGCAAAGCGGCCGAGCACGCGCGTGTTCTCGTCGTCGTCGAACTGCTCGCCGACGATGCGGACCTGAAGCGATGCCCGCCACGGGCCTTTGCGGTCGTAGTCGAGCGCGATCGTGCCCTGGTGCTTTGGCACCTGCGGCAGATGGTTGCCGACCAGCGAATGGTCGTCGGGCGCGGAATGAACTTTTCCATCGCTCCACAGATACGCGAGCGAGGCCACCAGGCCATGGCCGAAATCGATCGAGGTTTCGGCTTCGGCGCCGAGGATGTGCGTGCTGCCGAGGTTGCGCCGCTGGCGGCACACCCCTCCGGCCGGAACGAAGCCGCACGGATCGACCACGCCGCCGCCGTCGCCGATCGTCACATTGAAGATCGGACCGTCGACTTCGTTCCAGAACAGCGTCGCCGACGAACGCCAGGGTCCGAGCTGGTGGTCGAAGCCGCCTTCGACCCCGAACAGCTTCTCGGCATCGAGCGATTCGTTGGCCTCGGTCACGTCGTTGCGCACGCGGAACGGGCGCACCTGCTCGTTGATCGTCGGCGCACGAAAGCCGCGGTAGATGGCCGAGCGCAGCGCGAGCCCCTCCATCACCAGATAGGAAAGACCGAGGCGCGGGCTGACGAGCGTTTCGGTCTGGTCGCCTAGCTTGCGATCGACGAGACTCGTCGACGTGTCGAGCGCATCTTCGCGGCGGAAGCCGTCGTAGCTCTGCCAGTAGTCGAAGCGCAGCGCCGCCGTGACGTCGAGTTTTTCGGTAACTTCGATGAGGTCTTCGACGAACACGCCGCCCATGCCCTGACTGGTGCCGCCGGCGCGGCGCCGCGTGAACGCGCCGTCCATGAAGCGCGCGAGCTCCTTGGACTTGCCGTCGACCCACAGCGAATCGATGCCGGCAACCAGATGATGGTCGCGCATCCCCAGCCACGGGCCGAGCCGGTTCGACCATACGACCGAGCCGCCGGCGCTCGTCGACGGAACGTCGAACTGGTTGCTTGCCGGAAGCTCGCTCGAGCGCGTCTGGTCGACTGCGGAGAACGTGCTCGAAAACGACTGCACCGTGCTGAACACGTCGGCGCTGACCTTGCCGGTCGAATGCGTGTCGATGTCGAGGCCGGTGCGGAAGAATCCGTTCTTGGTTTCGTTGTGCGTGTACGGCGTGCCGTTGTCGCGAAGGTCGTGGTATCCGCGCGCCATCACTCGCAGCCGCACGTCCGGCGAGACCTGGTGCTCGACGTGCAGCTCGCCGACGCCGTTGTCGCTGCCGCCCGCCACGTCGATCGGCCCGCGCGAGTCCTTGCGCACGAGCGGATAGTCGCCGCTTCGCAGCCAGCGGCCGCCGGCAAGGACGGAGGTTGCGCCGAAGCGGTGCGACATCCATCCCTCGGTGCGCCCGCTTCCGCGCTCGCCGCCTTCGGCAAGAAAACTTCCGCCGTCGTGATCCGCAGGCCGCGTGATCACGTTGATCACGCCACCCATCGCATAGTTTCCCCACAGGCTCGCGCCCGAGCCGCGCAGCACCTCGACGCGCTCGACCATCTCGTTCGGAATGCTGTCCCAGTGCACCCATCCGCCGAACGGGTCGTTCAGCGGAACGCCGTCGACGAGCACGAGCGCGCGGCTGGTGCCGCTCGGACCGATGCCCCGCAGCGACACTCCCTGCGTCGTCGGATGGGCGGCGCCGCTTCCGAGCCGGCGGAAAAGGCTGAACCCAGGAATGCGCCGCAGAAGGTCGTCGAGCGTGCGCGATGCCGATCGCCGGATCTCGCTCTCGCCGACTTCGGTGACGGCGGCCGACGGATCGGCGATCGGGATGCTCGAGCGCGTCGCGGTGATGCTGATCGGCGCGAGCGTCGGCGTAACCGCGGGCGTTGCGACGGGCGTTGCGTCGCGCGTTCCGATCGGCGTTGCGGCTGGCGTCGCATCGGGCGTTGCAGCGGGAATCGCCGCCGGCTCGGCCGCACCGGCAATGCCTCTGGTGACGACAACGGCCACGCTCGCGAGCAGCGTGAACATGACGAGCAGCACCGGGACAGCTCCGGTGTCGTCGCGTGAAAACCGGGACGGGCCCGGTTTTCGATCATGGCTCATCGCGCGGGCGACTTGTCGCGGATCGACTCGAGCCATTTCTTGATGAGCGCCGTGTCGTTCGCGGTAACCCATCGGCTGAGATTCGGCATGCCGTTGGAGACTTTGAGTCCCTGGCGCACGACAGCGTCGAACGCTTCGTACGGCAGCGGCGTGAAGCGCAGGTCCGGGATCGCCTTGACCGACGAGACTGCGGCCGAGCCGTGACAGTCGGCGCAGTTGCGATGGTAGAGACGCTCGCCGGCCGCAAGCTCACCATCCTTGTCGATCATGTCGACGACGGCCTTGGCCGTCAGCGGCGCCGAGTCGACCGGCAGCGACCATGTGATCACGCGGCCGACGCTCTCGTTGTTGGCCGGCGCCGCAGCTCCGCCGGCGAGCGCGAACGCGCCTCCCCAGCCCGCAACGACGGTCACGTACTGCTTGCCGTCGATCTGGTAGCTGATCGGTCCGGCGCCGACACCGGTTCCGGTGCGGCCTTCCCACAGCTCCTTGCCGGTCGACGCATTGAACGCGAGGAAGCGGCCGTCGGCTGTTCCCTGGAACACGAGATTGCCGCCGGTCGCCAGCGTGCCGCCGTTCCACGGCACCGCATACGGATGACGCCAGACTTCCTTCTGCCGAACCGGATCCCACGCGAGCAGGTGACCGGAGACGAGATCGGGCGTCAGCAGCGAGAACACGTTGAAGTCGGTGCCGGTGTTCCAGTTGCCGGGGTGATACTCGAAGTCGCTCCGCCGGCGATAGACCGCGGTGATCTCCTGCGCGGGAATGTAGACGAGGCCGGTCTTCGGGCTGAACGACATCGGCTGCCAGTTGTGCCCGCCGAACGGCGTGGGCTTGACGAACGCGAGCTCGTCCTTGAAGTCCTGGCCTTTGACTTCGATCGGCCTGCCGGTCGCGAGATCGACTTTTTCCGCCCACGTCGCCTCGACGTATTTCTCGGCGGAGATGAGCTTGCCGCTGGTGCGATCGACGACGTAGAAGAAACCGTTCTTCGGGGCCTGCATGATCACTTTGCGGATTTCGCCGCCGATCTTGAGGTCGGCAAGGATCATGTGCTGCGTGGCGGTAAAGTCCCACGTGTCGCCGGGCGTCGTCTGGTAGTGCCAGACGATCTCGCCGGTGTCCGGCTTGAGCGCGAGGATGCACGAAAGGTACAGGTTGTCGCCGCCGCCGGGGCTGCGAAGGTAGCGAACCCACGGCGAGCCGTTTCCGGTGCCGACGTAAAGAAGATCGAGGTCGGGATCGAACGCCATCGAATCCCACGCGGTTCCGCCGCCGCCGACTTCCCACCACTTGCCGCCCTTCCACGTCGGTGCAGCGGCTTCGAGCGCTTTCGATTCGAACTTTTCTTCGGGATTTCCGGGTACGGTGAACGTGCGCCACAGCATCGTGCCGTTGTTGGGATCGTATGCCGAGATGTAGCCGCGCACGCCGAGCTCGGCGCCGCCGTTGCCGATGATGACCTTGCCTTTGACGATGCGCGGAGCGCCCGTGATCGTGTACGGCCGCGTCTGGTCGACGGTGACTTTCTCCCACAGCAGCTTTCCGGTCTTCGCGTCGAGTGCGATCAGCCTGCCGTCGAGCGCGCCGACGAAGACTTTTCCTTCGTAGATTGCGACGCCGCGGTTGACCACGTCGCAGCACGCCTTGGGTCCCGTCTCGCCGGGCACCTTCGGATCGTAGCGCCAGAGCAGCGCGCCGTTGCGGGCGTCGACGGCAAAGACCACCGACCATGAGCCGGTAAAGAACAGCACGCCGTCGACCGCGAGCGGCGTAGCTTCGTGACCGCGCGGAAGGCCCGTCGAAAACGACCAGACCGGCTTGAGCTTGGCGACGTTGCCGTCGTTGATTTCGTCGAGCGGCGTATAGCGCTGCTCCGAGTACGTGCGCCCGTGCGTGATCCAGTCGCCGGCGTCGCTGCCGGCGGCCACGAGGGCCGCATCGTCGATCGTCGCGGTTCGCGCGAAAGCCGCCTGGGCCGCAGCCGACGGTGCGCTGATGGGACCGCGGACTCCCGACATGCCGAAGGCCAGCGACGCAGGCGTGCCGGTCGCGCCGGCAGGAGCGATGGCGGAGTGCGATGAGTTGGCCTGGCCGCTCGCGCCTTCGACGGCCGGTGCGGTGCTTCCGTCAGAATGGCCGACGGCGCCCGGAATGCCCTGGGCTCCGGCGATGCTTGCCAGTGCGAGTCCGCCGGCAACAGCCAGCACGGGCGCGAGAACGGATCGGCGCATGAAGGTCCTCCTGGGCCGCGGATACGAGGTCATCCGTCGCAGGCGTTCGCCTGCGGGTCGCGAGCGGCGCCGGATGGTAGTCAGCGCGTCATGCCCTTGCCAGCGTCCAGATGCCGATCACGATGAAGCCCGCACCCGCGATGCGGGTCAGCGTGCGGCCGTCGACGGTTCGCGAGATGAGCTCGCCGGCCATCACGCCGAGCGCGGATGCGAGCACGAGCGCAACAGCCGAGCCGGCAAAGACCGTCCACTTGTCGCCCGGGCTGCGCGCCGCGTACAGCATCGTTGCGAGCTGGGTCTTGTCGCCGAGCTCTGCGAAGAAGACCGTCGAAACGATCGTGAGGAACAGCTTCGTATCCATGCGTACGAAGGTACTGGTCACCCTTCGCGGTGCAAGCCGTGCGGTTCGCCCCCGCGCGGAAGATGTGTGCCCGCTGCAAGTCGTACCGTAGGGCGTCGGCGCGGAGGAGCGTGCTGCGGCACGACGCCGTTTGCGCCAAGTCACAGGCGCCCCTACGTTCCGCTGCGTGAAGGGTACGACGATTCTCTGGCTGCGCTCGGACCTTCGCCTTCATGACAACCCTGCGCTCGATGCTGCGGCCGGGCGCGGCGGAAGTGTGATCCCGCTTTTCGTCTGGTCTCCGGAGGAAGAAGAACCGTGGGCGCCCGGCGCCGCATCGCGCTGGTGGCTCGACAAGTCGCTGCGCGCTCTTGCCGCATCGCTGGAGGAGCACGGTTCGCGGCTCATCGTTCGCCGCGGCCCGGCTCTCGGCGTGCTTCGCTCGGTCGCGAGCGAATGCGCCGCCGATGCCGTGTTCTGGAACGATCGCTACGAACCTGCAGTTCTTGCACGCGATGCGCGCGTCGAGCGGGCTCTTCGTGGTGATCGAATCGAGGTGCAGCGCTTCGAATCGGCCCTGCTTCGCAAACCCGCCGACAGCGCGAAAACGGACCGCACGCCGTACCGGGTCTTCACGCCATTCTGGCGATCGCTGCTTGCGCGCGTACGCATCGAGCAGCCGCGCGATCCGCCCGGCACGATTCCGGCGCCGTCGTCATGGCCCGGCGGTGAGTCCATCGATTCGCTCGCGCTCGAGCCCGACGTCGACTGGACGCAAGGAATGCGGGCACGATGGACGCCCGGCGAAGCAGGCGCACGAGCGGTGCTGCAGAGTTTTGTCGAAAGCGCACTCGCACAGTATCCGTCCGCGCGCGACCAACCCGACATCGCCGGAACCTCGCGGCTGTCGTCACACCTGCATTTCGGCGAGATCAGCGTGCGCGAAGTCTGGAGTACTGTGCAGAAGTCGGCGCACGGGTCGGACGCCGCGGCGGAAGCGTGGCTGCGGCAGATCGGCTGGCGCGAGTTCGGCCATCACCTGCTCTTTCATTTTCCGCAGACGACCGCTGCTCCGCTGCGGACGGAGTTCTCGCGTCTGCGCTGGACGGACGATCCGCAGCGGCTTCGGGCGTGGCAGCGCGGAGCCACGGGCTACCCGATCGTCGACGCCGGCATGCGCGAGCTTTGGACGACCGGCTGGATGCACAATCGCGTGCGCATGATCTCCGCGTCGTTCCTCGTCAAGGATCTCGCCGTAGCGTGGCAGCACGGTGCGCGCTGGTTCTGGGACACGCTCGTCGACGCGGACCTTGCCAACAATACTCTCGGCTGGCAGTGGGTGGCGGGCTGCGGCGCGGACGCGGCGCCGTTCTTCCGGATCTTCAACCCCGTGGTGCAGAGCCGGCGTTTCGACCCGGACGGCGAGTATCTGCGGCGCTGGCTGCCCGAGCTTTCGCGGCTCGACGCGAAGTGGATCCACGAGCCGTCGTCCGCACCGCCCCTCGTGCTCGCTGCCGCAGGCGTTCGCATCGGCGAGACGTACCCGGAACCGATCGTCGCGCACGACCGGGCCAGGCGCCTGGCGCTCGACGCTTATGAGGAGATGATGCGCGAATCCTAGCGCCCGTACTCACCTCTCCACACGTCGCCGCGGAGTCGCATGAGCGGGCGGCCGCCGGAACACCCGGGTGGCGAGCGAGTTGTGGCAAATGCGGGTGATATCGCGCGCGAAACCGACCCGATGCGGTGCTCTCTTTCATCTTCGCTACTGTCTGAACCCCTCGACTCGCTGTAACGTCGCTCCTGCTCGACGCGAATCGATCGCAAGAGCAACAGGAGATTCGAGTCATGGACGCATCAAAGAAAAATCCGGAAAGCGGTTTCGCGCGCGGCGCGCTTCTCTGGTTGGTGGGTATCCCGCTGCCGCTCATCCTTCTGCTGTGGCTTTTCGGCTTCCATATGTAGAAGCCCGCAATAGACGCAGCGGTGCAGCTCGCGACGTCGTAGTCCCGCGACTTACGCGTCAGCCGTCGGTTCCCTGACCTGCGAGCGGCGCAGCCGCGGCCGGCATCGCCGGCTCCAGAAGCACCTCTTCTGCGTCCGCAACCTCCGCCGGCGACGAATCGGCGGTGCCGAGCACAGCGGCAGCCTTCTCATCCGACAGCGATTCGACATCGCCCAGCCGCTTCTGCATCACACGCGTGCGCACGCCGGTCTCGTCAATGGTGCGTGTCGCGGTTTCGAGTTGCGATTTCACCTTCGAGAGCACTCCGCCGAACTTCTGGAACTCGGTCTTTACGGCAGCGAGCACCTGCCAGACCTCGCTCGCGCGCTTTTCGATCGCGAGCGTGCGAAAGCCCATGCGCAGGCTCGACAGCGTGGCGGCGAGCGTCGTCGGGCCGGTCGCGACCACGCGGAATTTCTGGTGCAGCTCCTCGGAGAGGCCGGGATGGCGGACGACCTCGGCGAAGAGGCCTTCGGTCGGAAGAAACAGAATGCCGAAGTCGGTCGTGTGCGGCGGGTCGAGGTACTTGTCGCGGATGTCCTGCGCGCACTTGCGGACGGCCCGCGCGAGATCCGCCGACGCGCGCTCGGCGCCTTCGCGATCGCCTGCATCGGACGCATCGACAAGGCGTGCGTAGTCTTCCATCGGGAATTTCGAATCGATCGGCAGATGCACGATGCCGCTGTCGCCGGTTCCGGGCAGACGCACGGCAAACTCCACGACGTCGCGCGAGCCGCGCCGCGTCGCAACGTTGCGGTCGAACTGTTCGGGAATCAGCACCTGCTCGAGCAGCGCGCCGAGCTGCACCTCGCCCCACGTGCCGCGTGCCTTCACATTCGACAGGACCTTCTTGAGATCGCCGACGCCGGACGCGAGCGTCTGCATTTCGCCGAGGCCCTTGTGGACGGCTTCGAGCTGGACGCTGACGGTGCGGAACGATTCGCCGAGCCGCTTCTCGAGCGTGTCGTGAAGCTTCTCGTCGACGGTGCGGCGCATCTCGTCGAGCCTGGCCTCGTTGCCGGTCTGAAGATCCCGCAGCCGCTGGTCAACGCTGTCCCGCAGCAGACCCGTCACGCGCGCGAGCTCTTCACGAAGCGCGGCGGCCGAGCGCGCGTCTTCCTCGCGCAGCGCAGCCGCTGACCGCGCGTTCTCCTCGCGAAGCTCGCGAGCGGCGCGGGCGGCTTCCTCGCGGCCGAGACGCATCTCGCCCTGAAGCACTCCCTCGAGATTGGAGATTTCCGATGCTGCGTCCCCGCCGCTGCGCATCAGCAGGAACACGGTGAGGATGGCCGAAACCGTGGATGCGAACAGTACCGCGATGGCGAGTGAGTCGATCATGCGTGCCTCCGGTCATCCCCAAACCCGGCCGCCGGTCTGTCGCACTCCCCTCGCGGACGGCTCAGGCTTCTTCTTCCTGCTTCTTCTTCGGCCGGTCGTTCTGCCTCAGCATGCGCTTGCGAAGGCGGATCGACTTCGGCGTCACTTCGACCAGCTCATCGTCCGCGATCCATTCGACGGCCGCCTCGAGCCCCATCGGACGGGCGGGAGTGATCACGACCGCTTCGTCGTGGCCGCTCGCGCGCATGTTCGTCAGCTTCTTCTCGCGGACGATGTTGATGTCGAGGTCATTGTCGCGCGAATATTCGCCTATGACCATGCCTTCGTAAACTTTCGTGCCCGGCGAAATGAACATGACGCCGCGCTCCTGCAGATGGAAGACCGAGTACGGCGTCGCGACCCCTTCCCGGTCGGCCACGAGCGCGCCGTTGGTCCGGGCCTCGATGGTCCCGGTCCACGGGATCCAGCCGTCGAACAGCGCGTTCATGATGCCGGTGCCGCGGGTTTCGGTCAGGAACCGCGAGCGCAGGCCGATCAGGCCGCGCGACGGAACCTTGAACTCCATGCGCATGCGCCCGGTGCCGGCCGGCAGCATCTTGGTCATCTTGCCCTTGCGCAGCGCGAGCAGCTGCGTGACGACGCCGATGTAGTCCTCGGCCACGTCGATGACGAGCAGCTCCATCGGCTCGTGACGCACGCCGTCGATCACGCGGGTGACGACGGTCGGCCGGGAAACCTGCATTTCGTAGCCTTCGCGCCGCATGGTCTCGATCAGGATGCCGAGCTGGAGCTCGCCGCGGCCGGTCACCTTGATCGAATCGGGCGAGTCGGTGTCCTCGATGCGCATGCTGACGTTGCGGCGCTGCTCCTGGTAGAGCCGCTCGCGCAGCTTGCGCGACGTGACGTGCTCGCCTTCTCTTCCGGCCCACGGCCCGTTGTTGGCGCTGAAGATCATCGAGATCGTCGGCTCATCGACGCGGATCGGCGGCAGTGCAATCGGGTTCTCGCGCTCGCCGATCGTGTCTCCGATCAGGATGTCCTCGATGCCGGCCACGGCGACGATGTCGCCGGCCAGGCATTCCTCGGACTCGCTGCGCTGGAAGCCCTTCCACGAATAGAGCTGCGTGATCTTGACGAGCCGGTTCGGCTGGCCGTCGCGGCACAGCGAGAACATCTGGCCCTTGGTGAGCTTGCCGTTCTTGATGCGGCCGATCGCAAGCCGGCCGACGTACTCGTTGTAGTCGAGGTTGTTGCACTGGAACTGGACGGGCGCGTCGGGGTCGCCCTGAGGCCCGGGCAGCGCCGCGACGATGGTGTCGAACAGGGCTTTCAGGTTGGTCGCCGGCTCCGCGAGATTGGTCGTCGCCGTGCCGACGCGTGCGTTCGTATAGATGACCGGGAACTCGAGCTGGCTCTCGTGCGCATCGAGGTCGATGAAAAGATCGTAGACCTCGTTCAGCACTTCCTGGATGCGCGCGTCGGCGCGGTCGATCTTGTTGATGCAGACGATCGGCACGAGCCCGAGCGAAAGCGCCTTCTGCAGCACGAAGCGGGTCTGCGGAAGCGGGCCCTCCGATGCGTCGACGAGCAGCATCACGCCGTCAACCATCGCGAGCGTGCGCTCGACTTCGCCGCCGAAGTCGGCGTGGCCCGGCGTGTCGACGATGTTGATGCGGACGTTGTGGTAGACGACCGCCGTGTTCTTGGCGAGGATCGTGATGCCGCGCTCGCGCTCGAGCGCGTTCGAGTCCATCACGCGTTCGACCACGTGCTGGTTGGCCCGGAACAGGCCGCTCTGGTGAAGCATGGCGTCGACGAGCGTCGTCTTGCCGTGGTCGACGTGGGCGATGATCGCGACGTTGCGCAGGTCGTCGCGGCGCGGAGCTGAGCTGATCATGCTGCTGGGGTCCTCGGAATCTGTCGAAATGAGCTGGGGATCGGGCTGCGCCATATTTGCTGTCATTGCAGTCGTCGGGTTGCCGGACGACTGCCTCCATTCGGTCAATTGCATGACCTCGGATAGCTTCCGGCGTCAGCGGGTCGCGGACCATAGCACGGACGCAGGACGGAGCCAGCGCGTCGTCCGCCCGCGATGCCGCGCGAAAAGTCGTATGCGCAGCGATGCTTTACCGATCATCCTCGAACACGCTCGCGCACGCGCATCAGCGAGTACAGCACCGGCAGCACGAACAGCGTCAGGATCGTGCTCGATACGAGGCCGCCGATCACGACGGTCGCAAGCGGACGCTGGACCTCGGCTCCCGTGCCCGTCGCAAGCGCCATCGGCACGAAGCCGAGAGATGCGACGAGCGCCGTCATCAGCACCGGACGCAGTCGCGTCATCGCTCCGCGAATGATGGCGTCTTCCATCACGGGGGCTTGCACGGACGCCTGCACGGCAGGCTGCGCGGCACCCTTCTCGAGCAGCTGATCGATGAACGTGACCATGACGAGACCATTGAGAACGGCGACGCCGGACAGCGCGATGAAACCGACCGCCGCAGAAATCGAGAACGGCATCGCGCGCAGCCACAGTCCGACGATCCCTCCGCAGATCGCCAGCGGTACACCGGAGAAGACCATCGCCGCCAGGCGCGCACTGCCGAACGTCCAGTACAGAAGCAGGCAGATCACGAGGAAGCAGGCCGGAACCACGACCATGAGACGCGCCTTGGCTTCGACCAGGTTCTCGTACTGTCCGCCCCACTCCAGCCAGGTTCCGGGCGGAAGCGAAACTTCCGCCGCAATCCGGCGCCTGGCTTCCTCGACGAACGAACCGAGATCGCGCTCGCGGACGTTGCTCTGGACGACGATGCGTCGCTTGCCGTTCTCGCGGCTGACCTGATTCAGTCCCTCGGCGATGTGGACGTCCGCAACGGCCGACAGCGGCAGGTAGTCGAGGTGCGGCGGCAGATCCTCGAGCACGGCTTCGAGCGCTCCGCCGGACGAGCGCTGCTCGTGAAGGATCGGCACCGGCAGGCGCTCGAGCAGGCTGACGTCGCTGCGAAGCTGTTCCGGCAGCCGCACGACGATGTCGAACCGGCGATCGCCTTCGAACAGCTGCCCCGCTACGCGCCCGCCGACGCCCACCGAAACCACATCTTCGACATCCGAGACCGAAAGGCCATAACGCGACAGCGCACTTCGGTTCACGACGACGCTCGCTGCCGGAGCACCTTCGACCTGTTCGACGCGCACTTCCGCAGCCCCGTCGATCGAATCCAGCACGCCGGCGATTTTTGCGGCGACCGGCTGGAGGCTCGCAAACTCGTCGCCGAACACCTTGACCGCGAGATCGCCTCGCACTCCCGCCAGCAATTCGTTGAAGCGCATCTCGATCGGCTGCGTGAATTCGTATCCGCTGCCCGGAAGCTCGCCCACTGCTTCTTCCATGCGCGCGCGCACGTCTTCCTTCGTATCGCCGGGCCTTGGCCACTCGTTTCGGGGTTTCAGCACGACGAAGGTATCCGACAGGTACGGCGGCATCGGATCCGATGCCATTTCGGCGGTTCCGGTGCGTGAGAAGACGAATGCGACCTCGGGCAGCGTTTCGAGGCGCCGTTCGATGTCGCGCTGCATGATCGTGGCTTCGCTGAGACTGGTGCCCGGAATGCGAAAGGCCTGGATCACCACGTCGAGCTCCGCGAGCGTCGGCGCGAACTCCTGGCCGAGCCCGCGGAACAGCACGAGACAGACGCCGAACAGAAGGACTGCAGATGCCACGACGGCGCCGCGCGCCCGCAGCGCCACGCGAAGCGCGGGCTCGTAGGCCCGCTTGGCGAGCGCAACCACGCGGCTCTCGGATTCGCGCACGCGCCCGGTGATCACGAGGGCAACCATGGCCGGCACGAACGTCATCGACAGCACGAACGCCGACAGCAGCGCGCAGATGACGGTGAGCGCCATCGGCCGGAACATCTTTCCTTCGATCCCGGTCAGCGCCAGCACCGGAACGTAGACCGTCACGATGATGGCCGCGCCGAACGCAGCGGCAGTAAGAACCTCTTTGCTCGCCGCCAGCACGAGAGGAAGCCGCTCTTCGCGATCGAGCGGACGGCCGAGCACCTGCTGGCGTTCGCCGAGACGCCGCAGCGCGTTCTCCACGATGATGACGGCACCGTCGACGATCAGCCCGAAATCGATCGCACCGAGGCTCATGAGGTTGCCGCTGATCCTGCCTTCGACCATCGCGACCGACGTCAGCAGCATCGACAGCGGGATGGCGGCCGCCGTGATGCAGGCAGCGCGAAAATTCCCGAGCGTCAGCAGCAGGATCACGATGACCAGAAGCGCGCCTTCGAACAGGTTTCTCGCAACCGTGCCGATCGTCGCATCGACCAGTGACGTGCGGTCGAGGACAGTCGTCGCATGGATGTCGGGAGGAAGCGTGCGGTTGATCTCGCCGATGCGGCGATCGACAGCCGCTGCGACCGTGCGGCTGTTCGCACCGACCAGCATCAGCGCGGTGCCGAGCACGACCTCTTCGCCATTTTCGGTGGCGGTACCCGTGCGCAGCTCCTTGCCGATCCGTACGCTGGCGACTTCCTTCAGCCGCACGGGAGCACCGCGGCTGACCACGAGCGGGATCTGCTCGAGGTCGGCAACGGTCGTCAGCTGCCCGGCAGTGCGCACCGTGACGGACTCGCCGTTGTGCTCGATGTAGCCGGCGCCGGAGCTGCGATTGTTCTTCTCGATGCGCTCGATGACGTCTTCGAACGTCAGTCCGTGCGCGGTCATGCGCTGCAGGTCCGGCTCGACGTGGTACTGCTTGACGTAGCCGCCGATCGAATCGATTCCGGCGACTCCGCGAACGTTCTTGAGCTGGGGACGGATGAGCCAGTCCTGCACGGTGCGGAGATACGCGAGCAGCTCGGTTTCGCTCACCAGCCGCTCGCCTTCCGGCGTGAGATAGGAACCGTCGGCGCGCCAGCCCGGACCGCCGTGGGCATGCTCGGCTCCCTCGCCGCGAGGATGATCGAACTTGACCGTCCACATGTAGATCTCGCCGAGACCGGTGGTGATCGGCCCCATCAATGGCTCGACGCCCGGCGGCAGTGCGTCCCTCGCCGCCGCGAGACGCTCGCTGACCTGCTGGCGGGCAAAGTACAGATCGACGCCGTCGTCGAAGACGGCGGTGACCTGCGCGAACCCGTTTCGCGAGAACGAGCGCGTCTGGACGAGACCGGGAACGCCGGCCATCGCCGTCTCGAGCGGATAGGCGACCTGTTTTTCCACTTCCACAGGCGACAGCGCCGGGGCGACGGCGTTGACCTGCACCTGGCGGTTGGTGATGTCGGGCACCGCATCGATCGGCAGACGCAGCAGCGACCACGCTCCGACCATCGCGGCCGCAAGCGTCATCGTCACGACGAACACGCGATGCGTGATCGAAAAGGCGAGCACGCGCTCAAGCATCGGAGCCGCCTTCAGTCCTCATGACCGCCTTCCGTTTTGAGAAGCTCCGCCTTGACGAGGAACGAACGCTCGCTCGCGACGCGGTCGCCGGCGGCAAGACCCGATCGGACTTCGACCGTGGACCGCCCGCTGCTGCCGAGCTCGACCGTACGCACCTCGAAGCGCTCGCCGGCGACGACGAACACGGCCGGCTTTCCTGCGACGGTCTGCACGGCGCGACGAGGCACCACGATCGCCGCATCGACGGGATTTTCGATCGTCGCCGTCACGAACAGGCCCGGACGCCATTCTCCGTTCGGATTCGCGACGACGACCCGTGCCGTCACCATGCGCGTTTCTTCTTCGACGATCGGCGAGACGTACGAGACGCGCGATTCGATCTCCGGTCCGCCGCGGCTCGCCGCGATCCGTACCGGCCGCCCGACACGGACGAGATCGAGCACCTGCGGATAAGCGCTGATGAGCACCCACACCGTGGACAGATCGGCAATGATGTAGGCCGGCTTGTCGGGCGATGCGGTCTCTCCCGCAACGATGTGCCGGTCGATGACCGTCCCCGCGAACGCTGCGCGAAGCTCGAACGGCGAGAGATTGTCGCTTTCGACGACGGCCAGCACCTCGCCCGCCTTGACGTCGTCGCCTACGGACTTGCGCACTTCACGAACCAGGCCGGAAAAGCGCGGCGCGATATGCGCAAGCCGGTCCCCGTTCGGCCGCACCTCGGCCGGAAGCTCGACCGCGACGTCCACGATTCCCGGGCCTGCGGAAACGATGGTGACACCCGAGTGAATGAATTCCTCGACGGTGAATACGTGCTGGCCGGCGTGGTGCTCGTCTTCGGCGGGCTCGTCCGCGAACGCGACCGGAGGAAGAGACGCAACGGCAATCGCAAGAAGGCTCGAGAACGCGCCGATCGCTGCAGCAATCCGGCGGCTGCTGGTCGCAGTCGCAGCAACGCGATGGCGTCTCATCGCACACCCGCAGCGTCGGCGTGCGCGAGCTCGATCGCCGCGAGCCGCTCGACGTCGGCCGCAGCCAGATGCGCCGCTTCGAGAACACCGACATATTCGGTCTCGAGCTCGAAGACCGTGCGCTCAGCTTCGAGCACGTCGATCCTGCGAACCGCACCCTGCCGGAACGCCGAGCGCGCGTTCTCGCGAGCCGCGCGCGCGGCCGGAAGCGTGGAGCCCGCCAGACGTTCGGCGTTCTCGCGCGCGGCCGTGCATCGCCGGTACGCCTCGTGGATCGCTGCGAGCGCCCCGGCCGATGCGGCCGCGGCCTCGTGTTCGGCTTTCGAAAGCCGCGCGCGCGCTGCTGCAACCGAATCGCGGTTCCTGTCGAACAGCGGCAGCGGAACGCTCACCTCGAAGACCAGTGCGTTATCGGAATTGTCGCTGAAATGCCGCGCGCCGATTCCCGCCGTCACGTCGGGAACGCTGCCGGCCTCTTCGAGCCCGAGCGTCGCGCGGCGTTCTTCCCGTTCGCTGGTCCAGCGGGCTACGTCCGGCGATGACGGGACCAGTCGTGCGAGCTCGTTCTCGGCCGGCAGGCGCGGCAGGTCTTCGAGTTTGCCGGTCGCTCTCGTGAAGGCTGCGGCCTCGCCGCGCCACGTGGCAGCAAGCGAGTCGCGCGCCGCACGAAGCTCCGACTCGGATTGCGCAAGCTCGAGCCCCGCCCGTTCGAGAGTGAGCCGCGCACGCGAAAGCTCGAATGGCGAGCTGGCGCCGGCCGATACGCTGCGAGTCGCGGCGTTGACCTCCTCGGTCGCGACACGCCGGCGCTCGCGCACGAGATCGATCCGCGCCTGCGCGGCAAGCACCGTGATGAATGCGCGGCGCACGCGCGACAGTACGTCGAGCCGCTTCGCCTCGAAGTCCCAGCGCGCAAGATCGCGACCGATCTCGGCGACGCGCGCGCGCTTCGATCTTTTCCCTCCGAGCTCGATCAGCTGCGACAGCAGCAGCGTGGTCTCGGTATCGTCGAAGCCGCTGCGATCCCCGGAGACGCCGATGTTTTCGACCTCGGTCTGAACGACGGGGTTCGGACGGCGCGCGGCCTGGCCGGCAAGTGCTTCGCGCGCACGGATCTCGTCGGATGCCGCCGCAAGCTCCGGGCTCTGGCGAAGCGCTGCCGCATAGGCGTCGTCGAGTGAAATCGTGCCGGTCGGTTTGCCGTGTGACGGCATACCGCCCGCAATCGCTGTCACGCACGCCAGCTCGAACAACAGCATGGTCGAAAGAAGGACACGGAAAATCATGCGTCAGCTCCCGGATCGGCATCGCAGCTGCCGGGTCCCACAATGAGGCAGCCGCGAGGCTGCCGATCAGATGAACAGCCGCGAGGCTGCCGATCGAATGATCAGCCGCGAGCCTGCCGATCAGAAGAACAGCCGCGAGGCTGCCGTTCAGTTGAACGAGCCGCGAGGCTGCCGAGGTCGAATCGGATTACGGATGGAAGCGGACGGTCTCAGATCAGGAGAACAATCGAACGGCGGGACGCGGTGCTGCTGAGATCTCTCGCGATCGAATCGCGAAGAAGCGTCGACAAGCGGATCACGTTTGCGCCGGCAACGGGATTCGCGGCCGCGATGATGCAGCGCGCAGGCGACGCGGCATCTCCGCGGTCGCTCTTCTTCTGGAGAGCAGCCTTCAGCGCAACGGGAGTGTCCGTGCAGCCGCGGCAGTCGTCGAAAGCGCGCAGCTCGGCCGAATCGGAGTGTACCGGCGGGCAGCATACATCGAGCGATGACTCGATCGCGAGGTGACCGTCGTTGCCAATGCAGAACACGGCAGCCGCACTCGGGCCGCATGCAACGAGCAGATAGAAAAGCGCAACCGATCGGACGAAGGCCTGGCGGATCCGGCGGCGCGACATGAGCCCCGTCTAGCAGGCTTGCCGCGGGTTGTCATCATGCCGGCGCGTCCGCTGGAAGAACGCTTCGACCGATCGTGCCCCCGCTTTGGTCGCCGCGCCGGGCGATGCTACAGACGCCGACATGCGATTCGGCGTGTTCTACGAGCTTCAGCTACCGAAACCCTGGGACGCCACGAGCGAGCACCGACTCGTGCACGAGGCGCTTGCGCAGGTCGAGCTGGCCGACCGGCTCGGCTACGACTACGCGTGGTGCGTCGAGCATCATTTCCTCGACGAGTACTCGCACTGTTCGTCTCCCGAAGTCTTCCTTGCGGCGGCGGCGGCGCGCACGAAGAACATCCGTCTCGGTCACGGCATCCGCCAGGTGATCCCGAACTACAACCATCCCGCGCGCACCGCAGAAGGCCTCGGGATGCTCGACCTGGTCTCCAACGGCCGCGTCGAGTTCGGAATCGGCGAAGGCGCAACGCGGCTCGAGCTCGGGGGCTTCAAGATCCCGGCGAAGGAAAAGCGCGCGCTCGCGCTCGAAGCCGCAGCCGAGATTGCCGACATGATGGTCATGGAGCCGTACCCCGGCTTCGAAGGCGTCTCGTTCTCGATGCCTTGCCGCAACGTTCTGCCCAAGCCGCTGCAGAAACCGCATCCTCCGATGTGGATGGCCTGCACGAACCGCGACACGATTCGAGTCGCTGCGAAGAACGGCGTCGGCGCGCTCGCATTCGCTTTCGTCGATCCCGACGAGGCGCGCACGTGGAGCAAGCTCTACTACGACATCATCCGCAGCGATGAGTGCGTGCCGATCGGGCACAGCGTCAACGCCAACCTTGCGATGGTCTCGGCTTTCTCGGTGCACCACGATCGCGCGGAAGCGATCCGGCGCGGACAGGAAGGGTTCGATTTCTTCTTCTACGCGATCAACGCGCTGGTTGCGCAGGACGCGCTGCCAGGACGCTCGCGGCTCTGGGAATCGTTTCGGGAGATGCGTGGCACCCGCACGGACGACCTCGTCGCGTCCGCTGCAGATCCCGCCTATCGCGGCGCAGGAATCGGCACGCCCGACGACATGCGCGCGCACCTTCACGAATTCGAAGACGCGGGCGTCGACCAGGTGATCTTCCTGCAGCAGGCCGGTCACAACCGTCATGAGATGATCTGCGAGTCGCTCGAACTGTTCGCCGGCGAAGTGCTCGACGAGTTCCGCAGCGAGTCCGGCGCGCGCCAGGCGCGCAAGATGCAGGAGCTTGCGCCCTGGATCGACAAGGCGCTCGCGCGACGCCGAAAACGCGAGCCGCTACGCGACGACGAGATCCCCGTCGTGGGTGCCTCGCGCGCACGCGCCGAGGTCAACCGACCAGAATCGCACTGACTACGGAGCGCCGCCGAGTTCCCGCCGGGCGAGCTCAGTTCCCGCCCGTGACCGCGCGCACACCGATCGTGTCGGCCTTGATCGCGTAGTTGGCTGCTTTGGTGATGTCGGTACGAAGTGCAAATTCCCGGTTGCCGAGGAAGGTCGTCGACGACCACAGCTGACCCGAGGCCGGCGCGCAGCTGCACTGGGTATTCGAACACCCGTTCTCGCAGTCGGCGTTGAAGAACGCGTCATACACACCGGACGTTGCGCTGCCGAAATGAAACAGCGACGCGAGCTCGTTAAAATTCGGCCGGCGCCAGTTCGTAACGCCTGCAAAGGTCGACTCGTTGAGCGCATCGACGTGGTCCTGCGCCCCGCTAAAGTTGAACGTGTCGTCGCGATCGTGAACCGATCCGTCGTCGGCCAGGACCTCCCAGACGAGGCCCGTCGTTTCGTCTCCGATCGTGCCGTCCTGGAAATTCGCGAACGATCGCGAGACTCCGCGCTGGAGCTCACCGTCCTGACCAGTGCCGATGCAAGGGATCGTCAGGCCCGTATCGCCGTAGCATTCGGTCTGGCCGGTGACGAGCGGCGCGGTGCGCGTAAGACAGGTCAGGCTGACCTGCTGTCCTACCGATTTGCGCAGGATCGCGAGCGCGTCGGGAGCGGTGATGCTGTCGCTCGCGTTCACGTCGGCGCAACTATTGGCGAATGCGGGGTTGTTCTCGACGTCGGCGGTCGAATAGCCGCCGCGAACGGCGCGCGCCGTGTAGTTCGCGAGAGACTTCGCCTGCAAGATCGGATCGCCGAATCGTACCTGCAGCGCCCATGCATTCGACGGTCCGGGCGCGTACGACGTGGAGGACCACTCGTACTGCGGCGACGGAATACATGCACAATTCGGGATCGCGCAGCCCGGCGCGCAGTCGTGCTGGAAATAAGGGACGGGGTAGCCGGGATCGTGCTGGCCGAAATCGCCGAGGCTCATCAGTTCGAAGATGTTCGGCACACGCCAGTCCGAGTGACCGGCGAACATCGTGACGTTGAGCTGGGCGATCTTGAGGAACGCGCCGAGCCAGTTGACCTTGTTTTCCTGATCGTGGATGCCGCCGCCGTCGTCGGACTGCTCCCACTGAAGACCGGTGTTGCGGTCGGTGACGGTGCCGTCCCCGTTGTCGATGAATGCGCGCGACGCGCCTTTCTGAAACTCGCCGTCCTGGCCGGTGCCTTCGCAGCTTATCGGGTCGCCCGCGTCGTCGTAGCACGTGTCCTGCCCGGTGGTGAAAACCCCGTGCTGCGAGCCGCAGTTCGTCGGGACCGTCAGCCCTACGCTCAGCTGGAGCGCGATGAGCGCGTCGCCGGCCAGAATGGCCTTGTTCCCATTGAGATCGCCGCAAAGGTACGCCTGGGCCGGACTGGCCGTCGTCAGCCACAGCGCGGTCGCGACAACTGCAAAACTACGAATCGCCATACATCACTCCCTGTCTGACTCATCCCGGTTCGGATCGTGATCGCAGACAGGCGATGTGACAGTTGCGCGAAGCCAACGCCAGCTTTCTTGCGACGGGGAGCGGCTCCGGATCACACCTCTCGACTGAGCCGCCATAGCGAGAGACTGGTGACAACGAGCAATACGAAAATGGCAGCATGCCGGACGAGCTCATGGCTCGGTCCGATCCTCGACACGATGACAAACGCATCCAGGAGCGGCAGCGTGGTTGCCAGCATGAACAGCAGCGCAAGGGGCTTGATCATCCGTTGCGTGATGAAGCCAATGGATAACGCGCCGAGAAAGGCATTCCTCGCCCCGTAGACGCGGACGAAGGTCGTCTCGGTATCGGTGTGCATTGGCAGCCCAAAGCTTGCGGACGCCGATACAGGATCGAGAATGGCGCGCGCTCCGAGCAGAAGGATGGCAATGCTCACGAGAGCGGCCAACCATGCGGTCGGAGATCGCAGGTAACTGGCAGCAGGAATGGTCTGTGGCATGGCTCCAGTTGCCCAGAGCTGGCGCCGCATCACAATCGAATTCGCTGCAAGCGCAGTTGCGTGCCGCGCAACCGCCGGCCTGCCGCGGCTCCGTCAGGGCAGCAGCACCGTTGCGCCCGTGGTTTTCCGGGCTTCGAGGTCGCGATGTGCGGCGGCGGCTTCGGACAGCGGATAGCGCTGGTTCACTTCGACCTTGATGACGCCTTTGCCGACGAGCTCGAAAAGCTCGGCGGCTCCGGCCGCAAGCTCGCCCGGATCACGGGTGTAATGCATCAGCGTCGGACGCGTGATGAACAGCGAACCGGCCTGCGAAAGCGTGGCGAGGTTGACCGGCGGCGGCGGACCCGAAGCATTGCCGAAGCTCACCATCAGGCCGAGCGGGCGAAGACAATCGATCGAGCCGTCGAACGTCGCCTTGCCGACGCCGTCATAGACGACCGGTACGCCCTCGCCCTTCGTGATCTCCTGTACGCGACGGGTAAAATTTTCGGTGGAGTAATCGATCACGTGCGCGCAGCCGTGCTCGCGCGCGCTCTTCGCCTTGGCCTCGCTTCCGGCGGTTCCGATCACCGTCGCACCGAGATGATTCGCCCACTGGCACGCCAGAGTGCCGACGCCGCCGGCGGCCGCGTGGAACAGGATCGTGTCGCCCGCCTTTACGCGGTACGTGCGGCGCAGCAGGAACCACGCGGTCAGGCCCTTCAGCATCAGCGCAGCGGCCGCTTCGTCGCTGACCGCATCCGGGATCGCGACCGCGCGATCCGCCGGAACGTTGGCGACCTCCGCATACGCGCCGAGCGGTCCGGTTCCATAAGCGACGCGATCGCCGATTTTCCAGCGCGTGACGTCCTGTCCGACCTCTTCGACGACACCGGCAGCTTCGAGGCCGAGGCCCGATGGAAGCGCCAGCGGATAGAGCCCGCTGCGGTGATACGTATCGATGTAGTTGAGCCCGACCGCACGATGGCGGATGCGCACCCATCCCGGCATCGGGCTGCCGGGGTCGGACTCCTCGAAGCGAAGCACTTCGGGGCCGCCGTGCTCGTGAATGCGAATTGCGCGCGCCATTGCGTGTGTCCTCAGCGCCCGGCCTTGGCGCGCAGCTTGCCCAGATATTTCTCCTTGGCTGCACGGCCCTGGTACTGGAGCAGCGGCCTCAGCAGCCGCGGCAGCTGCGGGACGAGATATCCGGCGGTCGCCAGATAACCGGATATCTGCGGACACACGCGTTCGAGCGCGCCGTCGTGCGCGCAGTCGAGCACGAGCGCCGCGACTTCGGCAGCCGAGCTCATCGGCTGCGAGAAAACGATGTCCGGAACTTCCTCGACATCGTGCAGAAGGAAACCGGTTTCGACCGGACCGGGCGAGACCGCCGACACGGTGATGCCGGTCGATTCGAGCTCCTCGGCGAGCGCGAACGTGAACGCGCGCAGGCCGAACTTGGTTGCGGAGTACGTGGCCTCGTACGGAAGCGGAATGCGGCCGGCGATCGACGCGACGTTGACGATGGCGGCCTTGCCCGATCGTCGAAGATACGGAAGCGCGAGCCGCGACAGCACCACCGGCGCGCGAAGATTGACGTCGATGATCTTTGCGAGCTCGGCGCTCGGCGCTTCCTCGACCGGCCCGCGAAAGTTGTATCCGGCGTTGTTGACGAGCACGTGGATCGCGCCGAACTTTGCCTGCGCGGCTTCGAGCAGCAGCGCGCACGCCGAGCTGTCGGACACGTCGGTCGGCACGGCCATCGCCACGCCGCCTTCGGCGGCGATCTCCGAAGCGAGATGCTCGAGCGTCGCCGCGCTGCGTGCCGCCAGCACCACGCTGGCTCCCTCGGCGGCGAACTGGCGTGCGGCCGATTCGCCGATCCCGCTCGATGCACCGGTGACGATGACGGTCTTGCCTTCGAATCTTCTGGCCATGATTTCCTCCTGCGGACGAAGCTCAGCAGTCCGTTGAAGGCGAGCAAACGCAGCGCGGCGGCCGGAAGCAAGTTCCGGCCGCCGCAGCTGCCTCGGTGAGGCGGATCGGGAGCCCGCCGGCCGGAGAAATTCCGGCCGGCGGGCGCATTCGTCAGGGTGTGTTCGGAACGTTTACGGTCGACGCGCCGGTGCGACGGATCCTCGACGGGCCTCCGAAGCCGGACGCATCGTTGATCGTGGAGGAGCTCGCATTCGGCGGAGCGCAGAACGCCGCCACCAGCTGCGGGTTGTCGGCCGTTCCACCGCCTTGCGCGTAACCGTTGTTGTAGAAGCAGTCCTGCGGGCGAGGCTCGCACACTCCGGCACCGACGATGTCGTCGGCCGTACCCGGGAGCGCGTCCGCACCATCCTCGCAGTTTTTCGAAACCGGCACGTTCGCCGTATCGATGCACTCGCTGTCGGCGGAACACGCGAGGTTGCGCTTGTCCGGACTGCCCATCGTGCAACGGCGCGAACAGACACCGCCTGTCCCGCAGAATGCGTCGTTCGGACATGTCGCGCCCTGATGGGTCGTGCCAGCGATGCAGATCGCCGTCGGCGAGCACGTTCCATACTCGAGCGAGCAGGGCTCGGTCGTATGGCCTTCACCCGTGCAGCGGTACTTGACCGGGCCGGCGGCGCACAGTCCGTCCTCGTTGTCGGCGACGTCGCACGTGACACCGGGCGCCGGCTGACAGACGCCGTCGCCGCTTCCGAACGACGTGTTGCACTCCGAGTTCGACGTGCACGGCTCGCCGATCAGGCTCGCGTTGCCCGCCGTGCATTCCTTGCAATGCTCGGTCGTCGCGCACGGATCTCCGTCGCGGCCGCCGCCGGTGCATTTTCCTTCCGGCATGCACAGCGGCACACAGAAACCGCCCGGACAGGCGTCTGCGCAGACGCCGCCGATGCCGCAATCCGAATTCAGGTTGCACCCCGTTCCGAGGGCGACCGTGCCGGCCGTGCACTGCTTCGGATTGCCCGTGCAGCTGCCGCCTTCGCAATCCGCGTTGTCGTCGCACGGCAGGCCTGCGTCGGTTCCGAGAACGCACGTCGAGTACGAGCCGAAACCGCCGTTGAGCGTGACGCAGCCTTTGCCGGCGTTTACGCCGCCACTGCAGGCGGCCGCGCAGCCGTTGGGCTGCGTCGGCACCCCGACGATCACGCAGTCCGTGTTGTCCGAGCAGACGCTGCTCGGTTTGCCCTGGCACTGGCCCGACGAGCAAGGTCCGTCGTCCTCATCCGCAGGACACGGGCAGTCGTAGTTGCGCCATGTCGTGTTGGTGCAAGGCGCGCCAGCCGGATGCTGGACCGCGCCGGTCGTGACCGTTCCGAAATTCTGTTGCACGCCCGCGCCCGAAACGTTGCCGCCGTTCGGCAGGCAGTCGTGCGACACCGGTCCGAGCGGCGATTCGTAGTCGAGCCGGCAGAGGCCGCCGGCGTTCGAGCCGTTCCAGCAGCGCAGCTCGAGCGAGCAGTATCCGCCCGCGCATTCGTCATCGGTCTCGAGGCATGCGGTGTCGCCGCCACCGGTGCAGTCTTCGGCGACCAGGCAAGGCGCATCGCTCACGTTGCAGCGGCCGTGGCAGTAGTCGCCGGCATCGTCCCCACCGACGCACAGGCCTGCGCAGACCGGACACGGCACGGTGTTGGTGTTGCCGTAGCGGATCAGTGAGCGCGTCGCGTAGTTGAGCGCGGTCTCACCGGAGACGATGTCCTTGGTCCCGGTGATGTCGGTCTTGTACTCGAGCATGATGCAGACGCCGATTTCCGCCGATACCTGCGGCAGCGGCGACCCTTCGGTCATCTTGTTGCAGGTGATCGTGTCGTCGCAGCGGCCGAGGCAGCTCTGGCCTTTTTCGCAATCGGTCTGGCGCAGGCACGGCACGGCGGGCATGAGCGGATTGCCGGTCAAGTCGTCGAAACACTGCGACTGGCACGCGTTCTGGTTGGTCGGGTTGGTGTTGATGCCGTTTCCGCAGAACGTCCCGGGGTTCAGGCTGTTGGTGTCGCACTTGAAGCAGTCGCTGTTCTCGGGCTCGTCGTCGCCGTCTCCGCGCTCGTCACAGGTTTCGGTTCCGCTCAGATCGTCGCTGCAGCGAGGCGCCATGTTGCCGTAGACGTTGCAGACCGACTGTGCGGTCGAGCCTGTGCAGGTGGCCTGCGTGAACTGGCTGCAGTCGCAGCCGGTGAGCTCGGTCAGGTATCCGAAGCCGTCGTTGTGCGTGGCATCGTGGGACGAGCCTTTCCAGCCCGCATCGCTGTCCGTGTGCGCGGCATCGCCGTCGACGATGAAGCGCTCGCGCACCTTGTTGTCGCACGTGCACTCGAACAGGTCGCCGGGCGGGAAGCACGAACCGGCTCCGCATGCGGCATCCGCATCGCCATCGCATTCCTCGCCGACGCCGGTGTGCTCTTCGCGCGTCGCGGTAACGATTCCGTCTCCGCAATACGGCGCGGCCGAAGCCGGGTGCGTCGCGTTGAGCATGCCGATGACAGAGTACACGTGGTGGTTCTTGTCATGCTCGGCAGTCGCGACCTCGCGGACCATCGCCTCGAGGCAATTCTGCGCATCCTCGACCGTCGTCGGAGTGGCGCCGGAGGCAGCGCAAAGGCCGTCGAGCGAAGCGATGTCGGCGTTCGTGCACGACTTGGCAATCGTGTCGCTGAGCTTGTCGATGACTTTCTGGATGGCCGGAATCGTCTCCTCGGTATCGTCGAGCGCGCACGACCAGGCTGTCTCGGGATCGCTCAGCCGCCGAAGGTCACGGCACTTGGCCGTAGCGGTGTACGCTTTCAACAGCGTTTTCTGCACGGACTTGTCGATTGCAGCCACGCACTCGGCGGCATGTTCGGTGAGTCCCGAGGATTCATCGAGGTCGGCGTAGATGGCCTCGTGGATCGGCTCGGCCGTAAGATCGACGAGCGCCAGCATGCAGTCTGCCAGGTCCGTCATGTGGGTCATCGTGTGTCCGAGGATGGACTCGCAGTACGGACCCGGCCAGTCGAGGTCGGACAGGTCGAAGCCATCGCAGGCCTCTGCGTTGCCGCTGTTCGGCGGTGACGCCAGGTGCTGCGCCGGACAATTGAGGCTGGTCACGCAGGCGACATCCGACGTGCACTCGCTGCTGCACGCCTTGGTGACCGACTTGGAGAACTTGGCCCGCGCCTTGTTGATCGCGTCGATGCCGTCCTGCGACAGCGTGGCGCACGCGGTGGGATTGGGAACTTCTCCCGAAATGTCGTCGGCATGACATGCGGCCTTGGTCTTCAGGATCGAGTTCTGGAGCTTGGCATAACTCTTGGCGAGCGTTGCAGAGCACTTCTTCTCGGTGTCCGAGAGCGAGGCGCCCGCAGGAGTGACGTACGCAACCCCACAGGCAGCAAACACGACGGCCGCAAGGCCGAAGCCGGAAACTCTCATGATTCCTCCTCCCGACCCCGGCAGCCTTTGTAAAAGTGGATCCGCCCCGACCGTGCCATGCGAACGGCGGGTTGGAGCGGGAGAGAACGCGAAAAAGGCAGCGAGGCTGATTCGTTGTACGTTGCGTGTTCGAGTTGGGTCAAGGCCACAACCCGCCGAATCCGTGCAGCGTTCGCGGCAGGTTGACCGCTGCGGTTCCGATGAGCACATGCGCGCCGGTCGGCAAACGTTGCGTACGGCTGTGTGTTCTGGATCGGCTACGAACTGCCACCGCACGTCCATTGGAAGGCGCCGGACCTCCCGGGACCGCGATAACCTTGCGACAAAGTGGATAGCTCTACTTATCACGATGCGATAAGCGTCACCGCGGCTTGAGGAAACGAACGATCGTTAGGGCGCCGTTCGACCCGCGCGCCAAGGTTACTAGAGGATGTCGCCGGGCGTGCAGCGCTGGTCGTGCGACGGGCGCGCGAGATGCTCGGTCGAGTCAGGCGTCAAATGACGCCCTGCATCCTGAGCCGGTGCCTGCGGCGACATGCCGAAGCGACGCGGCGATATTTTTTTTGCAGAGGATGCCGGCGGGCGGCGCTCCTCGTTCACTTCGAAGCTCGCCGCACCGCACGCGGCGGAACGCCGCGGGATGGCCTCCGCATCGCGGCGAACCTACTCTCGCGCGATGTCCGGGATTTCCCTGGGCCTGCAGGAAAGAAAGATGGCATCACAAGCACTCGACCTGTCGGGCAAGGTCGCGATTGTAACCGGCGGTGGACGCGGCCTCGGACGCGCGATCGCGCTCGGCCTCGCCAAGGCGGGCGCCGACGTTACGGTCTGCGGGCGCAAGCTCGATAGCTGCGAAGATGCGGCTCGCGAGATTCGCGGACTCGGCCGCCGCGCATTGCCGCTGTCGTGTCACATGGGGCGCAGCGACGAGATCGAAACCGTGGTTTCGCGAACGCTCGCCGAGCTCGGGCGCATCGACATCGTCGTGAACAACGCGGCCACCAGCCCGGCGGCGCGCCCGCTGATCGCCGGCACGCCGGAGCTGTTCGACAAGGTCTATGCGATCAACGTGCGAGGCCCTCTTCACCTCGCATGCCTCGCCGCAGCCTGGATGGCGGATCACGGCGGCGGAGCGATCCTCAACGTGATTTCCGTCGGCGCGCTGCGTCCCGGTGCAACCATCGGTCTGTACTGCTCGAGCAAGTCCGCGCTCCAGGCTCTGACGCGCGTGATGGCCCAGGAGTGGGCTCCGCTCGGCGTACGCGTGAATGCTCTTGCGCCCGGGCCCGTCGCTACCGACATGGTGCGCGCGGTCGAAGGAACCGACTTTCACCGGATGATGATCGACGCGACGTCGATGAAGCGCATCGCGTCACCCGAAGAGATCGTCGGCAGCGTCCTCTATCTCGTAAGCGACGCGTCCAGCTACACGACCGGATCGACGCTCGTCGTCGACGGCGGGATGAATACCTGAATGACAACGAGCCTTCCGCCGCGCATCGATGCCGTGCTTTTCGATTTCGGCGGCGTCTTCACCGAATCGCCGTTCGAAGCAGCGAAGAATTTCGCCGGCACGATCGGCGTCGACCCGGCCGTGATGCTGCACACGGTCTTCGGCCCGTACGATCGCGATTCGGATCATCCGTGGCACCGCCTCGAGCGCGGCGAGATGGGGCTCGTCGACGCTCGCGAGCAGATTCTCGAGCTCGGTCGTGAGCACGGCTTCGACGCGGATCTTTTCCGCGTGCTCGCCGCGCTCGGACGTTCGACCGGTCCGCGCGAAAGTTTTCTCGAACGCGCGCGCGCTCTGCGCCAACGAGGCATCGCGAGCGCGATCGTCACCAACAACGTGCGGGAGTTCCGCGATGCGTGGCGCGCGCTGATTCCGGTGGACGAGCTCTTCGACCTCGTCGTCGACTCGTGCGAGGTGGGCTATCGCAAGCCCGACCCGCGCATTTTCCAGAAGGCGCTCGAGATGCTCGGCGGCGTTCCTCCCCAGCATGCGATTTTCCTCGACGACTTCGAAGGCAACGTCAAAGCCGCACGCGAGCTCGGCGTGCACGGCATTCACGTCGAGCCGGATCCGGCGCGGGCACTCGCGGAGTACGACAACCTCCTCAAGCTTCACAAAGGCATCTGAACTGGCCGGGAACCTCGGGGCCACCAAGGACATAAGATCACTCTTCTGTCCCGCGTTCCGGTCACCTATAGTGCGGCTGGAGGAGGGCCCCATGACTCAACGGCTGACGGGAACCCTGTCGCGACTGCTCGCCGTCGCGTTCGTTACCGGCGCAGCGCCGGCCCACGCGGAGAAGCACGACGTCTGCGTCGTCGCCAAGTCCGCGGCCGTTGCCGACGCGTTCAACTGCGTCGTCAAGCGCCGCAATGCGGAGATTCGAAGCGGCAGTGCAGCCGATCTGACGGGGTGCCAGACGAAACTCGAGAGGGACTTTACCGAAGCCGAGGGCGCCGGCGACTGTCTGGTCGTCGGAGATATCGCGACCGCATGGTCGCTCGTCACGGAGGCCGAGGACACGCTGCTCGACGAGCGGGGCCTCGCGTCGGTCGATACGCCCGGCGAGCGCGCGTGCCTGGTGGGCCAGAACCGCGCCGTCGCACGGTACGTTCACTGCCTCAATCGTCCCGCCAACAGCATTCTTTCGCGCTGGCAGTACGCGACGGGCGGCGGGGTCGCCGACGAGCGCTGCTACTACCGGTACCTGTACGCTCTCGCAGACGTCGTCGAGGGCGGAGAATGCGTCGTCAGCGACGGGCTTCCGCTTCCCAGCGAGGAGCCGGGGCCGCCGAGCCAGGTCTTCCGGTACATGGCAGGCACGAACCTGAGCGGTGCATCGATCGTCTTCACCAATCCGTACCCTGTCTATTCCTCTTCGCCGATTTATTTCCGTTACGCCTACATGCCGTACTCAGACTTCCGTGGCGCGGTGCTGCCTTACTTCTATCTGAAAGGCGCGATTCTTACCGGCGCGGACTTCACCAACGCGGACATGCAGTACGCGTACTTCAAGGATGCGGACCTTACTGGCGCGGTCTTTACCGGAGCCAGCGTGTTCGCCGCGTCGTTCGGCGGGGCGAACCTTACCGGCGTGGATCTGTCGGGAGTGGACCTGACGCCGATCCGGCTCGATGCACCGACAGCGGCCTGCCCGTCGGCGCTTCCGTCTCCGTGGGTTTGCCGCAACAACTACATGCTCGGTCCGGGTCTCGAGCTTTCGGGGACAGTGACTGGCGCCGACTTCTCCGGCGTCGATCTCGAGAATGCCAGTCTCATCAGCACCATTTTTGATGACGTCGATCTCGCCGGCGCCGACCTTTCGGGCTCTTATCTGCTTGAGACGCAGTTTACCGGCACCACCTCGCTCGTCGGAGTCGATCTTTCCAATGCATATCTCCGGCGCATCGACCTGAGCGGCATGGATCTGACCGGTGTAAGCTTTACCAATGCGCAGTTCTATGCGGTCTGGGAAGGGTTTGACGGGGTGCGCGCCGTCGGGCTCATCCACTGTCCTCTTACGCTGCCGGCGAGCCTCGCGTGCATCGCGAACAACATCGTCGGTCTGAACATCGATGCCAGCGGCGCCAATCTTGCCGGCGCGAATCTTAGTGGAATGGACCTGCGCGGAGCGTGGCTGAAGAACGCCAATCTTGCCGGCGCCAACCTGTCTTCGACCGACCTTCTGACCACGTGCTTCGGTGGCGCCGACCTGACGGGCGTCGACTGGACCGGGGCAAGGTGCCCGGACGCGTCGATGAGCGCGGCCAACGGCAATACATGCTGCGGGCACGAATCGTCCATCATCAGCTATTGCGGTACGTCGGCGGCGTGCGGGCCGTAGGCGCCGCACGGCAGGGGCGGACGGCTCACGCTGCGATCGCGCTTCTTGCGCTCGTCGCGTGGGCCGACGTTTGTCCGGCGACCTCCCGATTGGTTCTGGGAGAAGAGGCGGCGCCTCCTATCCTCCTTCAGCAGTACGCTGTCTTCCAAACCGACGGTCAGAGGATCGACGACGCGATCCGGGAGGCGAAAAAGTCGGAGACCGAGAAGGCGCAGGAGGCGGAGCGGGAGTCGATCCTCCACGCCGTAAGGGACGCGAAAAGAATGCCGATGCTGGATGCGGAGATCGCCGCGCATCCCGGGCAGAGCGGGGCGTACGTGCTCGATTCGAGCGAAGAGGCGCTGATCTCGAGGGCGTGGCTGACGGACAACGCGGTCGAGTCGATCGATGTCCAGTACTTCATCTGGAGCACCGACAACATCGGGACGCTGGCGGCCGAGGCGCTGCTCAGGGCCGCCGAGCGCGGAGTGATGGTACGCGTGCTGGTGGACGACTTCCTCATCGATGCGCCGCTCAGGCAGCTCGTCGCGCTCACGTCGCACCCGCGGATCGAGATCCGCATCTACAATCCAAATACGACCGTAGGCGTGGGAACGGGAAGACGCCTCTGGAACGCCGCCAGCGACCTGCGCGGCTTCAACCAGCGCATGCACGACAAGACCTGCATCGTGGACGGCAAGGTCGCGATCACCGGCGGGCGCAACATGGCGGCCGAGTACTACGATTACCACCACGACTACAATTTCCGCGACCGCGACGTGCTCGTCGCCGGCAAAGTCGTCGGCGACATGCACGCTAGCTTCGAGCGTTTCTGGAACAGCCCTCTCGCCGTGAACGTCGAGTCCCTGCACGACTCCACCACCGACGACGCCGGTCCGCTCACCGAGGACGAAATCCGCCGCGTCACCGAAGAGCTGCACCACTACGCGCGGCTCCCGGAGAACTTCGCCCCGGACGTGCGCGCAGCCATCGAGTCGGCGCCGTCGGCTTTTGCGCGCATGGCGCGCGAGGCCGCCTGGGGCCGCGTCGATTTTCTCAGCGACATGCCGGGGAAGAACAACGGTGCGCGCGGCCTCGAGGGCGGCGGCACGAGCACGGCCGCGCTCGCCGCCCTCGTCGCGTCGGCGAAAGAACGCGTCGTCATCCAGTCGCCCTACCTCATCCTGTCCGACCGCGCCCTCGAGCTGTTCCGCGCGGCCATCGCCCGCGGCGTCGAGGTGCGCATCAACACGAACTCGCTCGCGGCCACCGACAACATGCAGGCCTTCGCCGGCTACCGGAACCAGCGCGCCGAGCTGCTCGCGATGGGGCTGCGCATTTTCGAGTACCGTCCCGATGCGAAGACGCAGACCGAAGCGCGCGCCCGCGAGCTCGTGCAGGATCTTCCCGCGGCGGACAATCCCGACACCATGTTCGGGCTCCACGCGAAGACGATGGTCGTGGACTCGAGCATCGCCTGCATCGGCACCTTCAACCTCGATCCGCGCTCGGAGAATCTCAACACGGAAGTGGCCGTCGTCATTTACGACGAGCCGCTCGCGCGCAGGCTGGAGGCGGCCATCGAGAACGACATGGCGCCGGGCAACAGCTGGAACGCCGCGACCGACGATCCGGACTCGGTCGTGCCCATCGCCAAGCGCAGCCGGGTCTGGTTCTGGCAGTGGCTGCCGATCCGGCCGCTGCTTTAGTTCGGATGGCAGCACGGACGGATTCCGGCAGCACCGGCGAGTAGGCAATCGAGTTGCTGTCGCTAGCCGAGTCTTCCCAGACCCGCGAATGGAGCGCCCGCTCCTAGCCGAGGTACGCGCGCATCTTCCCGAGCAGCTCCTCGGCAATCGACGGCTGCAGCTTGCGCGGCGTCCAGCCGACGCCGAGTCCGGAATCGACCAGGCGCGGAATGATGTGGAAGTGCACGTGGAAGACCGCCTGGTGCGCGGAGGCCCCATTGTTCTGCAGGACGTTGTATTCCGCGGCGCCGCTCGCGTGGAGCACCGCGCGGCACAGACGGGGAAGCACGCGGCCGACGGCCGCCGCCGCCTCGTCGCTGAGCTCGTGCAGAAATGCGCAGCGTTCCTTCGGAATCACCAGCGTATGGCCGAGCGAGACCGGATTGACGTCGAGGAACGAGAGCACGTGATTGTCCTCGTAGACGCGGTGGCACGGAATCTCGCCCGCCAGAATGCTGTCGAAGATCGTTTTCTGCTGACCGGGCATCTTCGCTCTCCTTTTATCTCGTTTCGACGATCTCGCAGCGACTCGGTGGCGGCCTCGCGGCTGGTCACGCCCATACGACGATCGGGTTTCTGCAGAGACGAGTTTGCACGCCGCCGCGCGCGGGCTCAAAACGAATCTCCGTGCAAAAAGGAGACCCAGGCATGCGCAGGACTTCCATCGTGCGCACCGTGCGCAGCAGCCCGGCCGCGCGCAGAATCGGCATTTCCTCGCCGATCGCCGTGGCACTTGCAGCCATGTGGCTCTCGTCGTGCTCGACACAGGCTTATCTGTCGGGCGGCGGGGCCGGTCCCGTTCTCGGCGCGCCGGTCAAGATGCGGGCCGGCAGCGTCCGTGCCGATCTGGCTGTGATCGGCGATGCGACGCAGATTCTGTCGGAAGCCGCGTCCGACAGTTTCGCGGCCGCAAAGATGACCTGCCCGAAATCGGGCGCCGCGTGCGCAACCGTCGATCTTCACGCCATCATCGGCGGTGCATCGTCCTCGTTCAGCCACGCGTCACCGCCGCTGCGGGTCATCGAGCTCGTGGCACGCTACACCCCGCCCGGCGGCGCGACGCCGGTCTCGACGGTATCGTATCAGCGCACGATCGCCGCGCCCGGAAACCTCTCGACCGCGACCTGGATGCGCATCTCCGATGCGCTGACGACCGACCTCGCAGCCGATTTCTCGTTCCGCTCGCGCAAATCGGGCATCGTCGTGCGGCTCCCGTCATGGGCGACGTTGCAGACGTCGCTTCCAAGAGTCTCCTCACCGGCTGCCTTTCACGTCGCGACGACCAGCGACGGCCGCTCGGACGACGACGCGATCGGCGCTGTCGGCAACCGCGAGGTTCGTCTCGCACGGCGCGCCACCGACTACATCACCGAGATGCTGACCGACGATCTGCGCGGCGCGGGGCAGACGATCGTGCCCGCCAAGGACGGGCGCCTCGTCGGCAGCGAGCTCGAAAAGTTCTGGATCACGTCGTCAGGCGGGATGGGCGGATGGCGCACGACCGCCGAGGTCGAGCTCGCGCTCGAGGTCGGTCCGCCGCCGGGCGTGAAACGAAAAAAGGCCGAGACGCACAAGTGCTCGGCGACCGTCCACACGTCGAATGCGCCGACCGAGCCCGAGCTCGCGCACGTGCTCGAAAAATGCCTCGCCGACCTCGCGCGGTCGATTCGCAACGACTCGGCGTGGTCGATGAAAGCGAGCTGACGCGCTACGCTTGCGTGCGGACGTCGAGCGTGACGGCGACCGCTTCGCCGTCCGGTCCTTCCTCGGCGAGCGCATGGCCGAGCGCTCCCGGCAGCGGCCCGCCCAGCGGCGGAAACAGTCGCGCCGCGCGCGGCCATTCGTCGAGCACCTCGTCCCTTCTTGTCGTGTCCAGCCGGTCGCTCGCGGCGAGCACGTCGCGAACGCTGCGGCGGCGCATCAGCGAAAAATTGAGCTGGCAGACCGCGCCGGCTTCCACGAACGCCATGAGCGACGTCGCGCCGCCGTCGTGCTGGACGAGCCGCGCGTCGAGCGCGGAGCGAATCAGTCCCGGAACGCGCGCGACATCGATGCGTTCGGGATCATCCGGCGCCGACGCGATGATCAGCATGGAATCGATGCTGCGCCCGCGCTTCATCGCACGCTGCCGGAGTCTCTCGGCGCCGGCAGCGCTCGTCAGCAGATAGGCCTCGACCGGCGATCCGTCGGGATGGCGCGCATCGAAGATGCGCGCATCGAGAACATCGCCGGCAGAACCGCCCGCAACGTCCGAGCGCGACGCCTGTCCGCTCTGCGTGATCGCGATCTGCGCAGGGTAACGCCTCGCCGACAGCACGCCGAGCTCCTGCCAGCGGCTGCGGATGCGCGCGATCGCGGGCTCGAGCGTGCTGCGCTGCGCGCGCAGCACAGGCCATGAAAGCGGTGTGTACGGCTGCCAGAGATGCGCGCGGTGCGCGTCATGCTCGATGCCCTCGCGTACGATCGTCGACGATCCGGCCATCACCGCATCGACGGTTCCGTACTGCAGCGCGAGACGGTACGCGTCGAACGGGTTGCTCGCCGAGATCGGCCAGCTTCCTCCGACTCCGGCGACGTCGAAACACCAGTCGTGGATTTCGCCCATGTCGCGCGCGAAGCCCGCGGCGTCGAGACGAGGAGACCAGCGGCGTGCGGCAGGGCGCAGCACCATCATGCCGATGATCGCCGCCCGCGAGGTCGATCGCGGGTCTTCGACGAGACCGAATCCGTCATCAGGATGCAGTGCGGCAATTTTGTTGCCAAGCGGCAGCGACAGCGCAATCCGCCGTGAATCTTCGACAATCACGCGCGAACGAAGTCCGGATACAGGCACCACAGGCTCTTAGCGCGGCCCGCGGCACGACGAAACACGTGCGGATTGTCCATTGCGGCACGCGCGCCCCTGTGTCACGAAGACTGTGGGGGTTTTCCTGTCGCGGGGAACACGCGGCGCACCGACGATCTACCGGACGGTAGATGACGTGCGAAGCGGGCGGCAAGACGACAATGGGACGCGGAAGAACATCGCTCAGCGGTGCACTGACCATTGCATCGACACTGATGTTCGCGGCTGCTGCGATCGGCGCCGACGACGCACCGGTTCACCCTGCTGCCGCTGAGCTTGCTGCAGACACAAGAGTTGAGCTGGCTGCAAATGCTCCCGCACAGCTTGTGGCAGATGCTCCCGCTGATCTTGCTGCAAATGCTCCCGCGCAGCTTGCCGCAGATGCTCCGGCTGAGCTGGCTGCGAATGCTCCCGCACAGCTTGCGGCAACCGTACCCGCCGAGCCGTCGCCGTCTTCGACTGCTCCGGCAGCCGAGGCTTCACCTACGTCCACTGCGCCGGCCGCCGAACTGTCTTCGACTGTGCCGGCACCCGCGCAGCCGCCGGCGACTTTGCCTGCAGGCGATGCACAGCCGGCGAGCGCGCTTCCGACGACGACCGTGCCTGCGCCACCGGTGCCCGAAGCTCACGACAAACTCGTCGTCAACGCGCCGTCGCTGCTGACGTCCGTCGTCGCGCCCAAAAAGCAGCAGTGGGAAGCGGAGCACGGCGGCTTTACCGCTTCGCGCCTGGCGATTGCGCGCCGGCTGAACGCCCTCCCGGATCGCCTGCTCGTCGATCGCAAAACGCTTCCCCGTGACACCGAAGACTTCCTGTGGCGCGTCGCGCGCGACACATGGACGGGACTCGATGCGCTGACCGATCGCGTGAACGGACTGATCATCGACAACATCGCCGTGGTCGGCGACCTCGTTCCGCCGCTCAAACTGAAGATCGGCGATTACACGAACATCACCAACATCGGCCTGCAGATCGCGTCGATCACCGCGGCACGCGGGCTCGGGCTGGTGCCCGACAGCGAAGCGCGCGCCGCCGTCTCGCGCATCCTCGACACGCTCGCGACGCTCAAACGCTTCGACGGCTACTTCTTCAACTACTACGACACGACGAGCCTCGAGCCGACCAGCAGCTTCCTTTCGTTCGTCGATACCTCATGGCTCGTCGCGGGCCTGATGATCGCGCGACAGGGGTTCCCGGATCTCGAGCGCCCGATCAACGAGATCCTCGAGCCGATCGACCTGCACTGGTTCTACGACGACGCGACCGGGCTGATGTCGCACGGCTACTACGTCAACCTCGGCACGCTGTCGGCCTACGAGTACGGCACCTTCTACACCGAAGCGCGGCTCGGAAGCCTGATCGCGATCGGCAAGGGCGATGCGCCGGTCTCTCACTGGTACGCGATGCGGCGGGCCTCGCAGCCGGGCTGCATGGAAGGCGAATGTCCGGTGCTGCACAAGCTCGAGTACCGCGGCAGCCGCGGCGAAGACGTTACGGTGCAGTCCTACCGGTGGCGGTCCTATCAGTACGTGCCGTCGTGGGGCGGGAGCATGTTCGAAGCGCTGATGCCGCGCCTGGTGGTCGACGAGTCCCGCTACGCTCCGCGCAGCCTCGGCCCGAACGGCCATGCCCACGCGCTGCTGCAGAAGCTCTATGCGACCGAAGCCCTGGGCTTCCCGGTCTGGGGCATGTCGCCGTGCATCTCGCCGGACACCGGCCGCTACAGGGAGTTCGGCGTCCGGGCTCTCGGCAACCACGGATACGACGAGACAGTCGTCACTCCGCACGCCGCCGCGCTGGCGCTGGCCGTCACTCCGGACGATGCTGCCGACAACCTCATGGAAATGGCGCGACGATACGACGTGTACGGCCCGTTCGGTTTCTACGATTCGGTGGATCCGGCCACCGGACAGGTTGCCTACCATCAGCTCGCGCTCGACCAGCTGATGCTGTTTCTTTCGGTTGCCAACCACCTCTCGGGTGGCGAGATCCCTGCGCTCTTCGCGAACGATCCGTGGGTAGAGGACGCGCTTCCGCTTCTCGCCGAGGAACGCTTCTTCAACTGATGCCGTGGCGGAAGTTCGCGCCGAGCATCTCGTTCGTGAGTTCGTACCGGGAGTGCGTGCGCTCGACGACGTGACGCTTTCGGTCGCCGACGGCGAGCTCGTCGTGCTGGTGGGACCGTCGGGGTGCGGCAAATCGACGCTGCTCAGGATCATCGCCGGTCTCGAGACGGCCGATTCCGGAACGGTGTCGATCGCCGGGCGCGACGTCTCTCACCTGACTCCGCCGGAGCGCAACGTCGCGATGGTGTTCCAGGACTATGCGCTCTACCCGCACATGACCGTGCGCGGCAACCTCGAGTTTCCGCTGCGCGTGCGCGGTGATGCGGCCACCGAGCGAACCCGCAAGGTCGCGGGTATTTCCAGCATGCTCGGGCTCGATGCGCTGCTCGAGCGGCTGCCGAAAGAGCTTTCGGGCGGACAGCGCCAGCGCGTCGCAATGGGCCGCGCGCTCATTCGCGAGCCGGCCGTTTCGCTGCTGGACGAGCCGCTTTCGAACCTCGATGCGAGGCTGCGAAGCGAAGTTCGCGCCGAGATCGCCGAGCTGCAGCAGCGCACGCAGACGACGATGATCTACGTGACGCACGATCAGGTCGAAGCCATGACGCTCGGTCACCGCGTCGCCGTGCTCGACCGCGGCGTGCTGCAGCAGGCTGCGCCGCCGGCCGAGCTCTACGACCGTCCGCTCAACGCGTTCGTCGCCGGCTTCATCGGCAATCCGCCGATGAATCTGCTGCGCGCCGCCGCAGCGGACGGCGTCGCTTCCGTCACCGGCACGGGCGAGCACATCCGCATCGACCACTCGACGCGCCTCGCACAGAAAGACGGCGGCGGTCGCGATCTGCCGGGTCGGCTTGCATGGATCGGAGTGCGTCCCGAAGCGCTGTCGCTCGCGCCGCATCGTGGCGACGCGGCAACCGGTGCGAACGGCACGCTGGCCGCCGAGGTCGAGCACGTCGAGCTTCTCGGCCATGAGACGCTCGTGCACGCCAGGCTCGGGAGCTCGCGCGAGCCGCACGCCGGTACGCAAGCTCCGGAGAATGCACCGAGGATGATCGCGCGCGTACCGGGAACGCACCGGCTGCAGGCGGGCGAGCGTCTCTCGCTGCTGGTGGATCCGGAAGCGGTCTACGCGTTCGACGAACGCGGCAACGCCCTCTGACGGGCTGCGCGTTCGGCGGAGCTGTCGCGGTCTATTGCTGTTCTTCGCCTTCGGCGGCGCGCTGCGCGGCCTTGTTCGCGCGGCTGTCCTCGTCGCGATCTTCCGGGTTCATGCGCTTGCGATCCGGACCTGCGTATTCGTCATCATCGCGGGCGTCTTTCTTGCCACGCCCTTCGGGTTTGCCGTGAAGACCGGCATTGGGCGGCGCGAAGCGGATCTTGTTGGGATTGCTGTTGCCCTTGTACGGATCGGTATCGAGCGACGTTCCGTACGGATCGCGGCCGCGGCCGCCGCCGTAGATCGGGTCGGGTTTGAACGCCCCGCTCTCGCTGGCCTTGCCGCCGAGACGGGCGAGCTCGGTCGACGCGGTTTCCGAAGCTGCCGACGCAGTGACGCTCCCGCCGCCGGGCACCGTCATGCTGGCGAGCGCGCTCGACGACCACGCGGCGACTGCGATTGCACCCGCGACCATCGACGATCCGGCAATGGTACGCGCCCGCGCGTGTCGATCGACATTCCTCTTCATCCGATGCTCCTTGCCTGCCGCGCACCTGCGCCTTGCGCAGACCGTCCGAAGGTACCATCACGCGGCGGCCTGTCCAGTTTGCGACCGCTTTTCGGGCGGGCGACAAGACAGCATGTCTTCGCATCCCACCGATTTTACCGGCTCGGTTACCGACGCACTGCGCGACGCGATCCGCAAGGAGATTCCCGACGCGGAGGTCCAGGTGGCCGGCGGCGGCGGACATTTCACGATCGACGTCGTCTCCCCGGCATTCGCAGGCAAGAACATGCTGCAGAGCCAGCGGCTCGTCTACGCAGCCATCGCCCATCTGATGTCGGGCGACATGGCCCCTGTCCATGCCATCGACAGCCTGACCACCCGGGTGCCGTCCTCCTGATGCCGGCCGCGTGACGACTGCGTCGGCCATCGCGCCGCTTTTCGAGCACGCGCGTTTCGACAATCGCTTCGTGCGCGAGCTGCCCGGCGATCCCGAGTCGCGCAACTTCCGCCGCCAGGTTCACGCGGCGTGCTGGTCGCCGGCCGAGCCGACGCCGGTCGCCGCGCCTCGCCTGCTCGCGCATGCGGCGGAAGTCGCCGCGCTCCTCGATCTCGACGAAGAGGCGGTTCATTCCGAGGCTTTCGCGAACGTCTTCGGCGGCAACACGCTTGCCGAAGGCATGACGGCGTATGCGGCATGCTACGGCGGACACCAGTTCGGGAGCTGGGCCGGACAGCTCGGCGACGGCCGTGCGATCGCGCTCGGAGAATACGTCAACTCGCGCGGCCAGCGCTGGGAGCTTCAGCTGAAGGGCGCAGGACCGACTCCGTACTCGCGAACCGCCGACGGGCGCGCCGTGCTGCGCTCGTCGATCCGCGAGTTTCTGTGCAGCGAGGCGATGCACCATCTCGGCGTCCCGACGACGCGTGCGCTCAGCCTCGTCGCAACCGGCGAGTCGGTTGTCCGCGACATGCTCTACGACGGACATCCGCGCCCGGAGCCCGGCGCGATTGTCTGCCGCGTGTCGCCGTCGTTCCTTCGTTTCGGCAACTTCGAGATCCTTGCGGCGCGCGGCGACAGCGCGCTGCTCGAACGCCTCGTCGACTTCACGATCGCCCGCGACTTTCCGGAGCTCAGCGGCGACGTGCACGCCAGGCGGGTAGACTGGTTCCATGCGGTCTGCGAGCGCACGGCGGTCATGGTCGCCCACTGGATGCGCGTCGGGTTCGTGCACGGCGTGATGAACACCGACAACATGTCGATCCTCGGGCTGACGATCGACTACGGCCCGTACGGATGGATCGACAACTACGACCCCGACTGGACGCCGAACACCACCGATGCGGCGACGCATCGCTACGCGTTCGGGCGCCAGCCGTCGGTGGCGCTCTGGAACCTCGCGTGCCTCGCGAACGCGCTCGCCGCAGTGTTTCCATCGATCGACGACCTCAAGGCCGGACTCGAGGTCTACAAGCGCGTCTACATGGAAACGTCGAGCGCGATGACGCTCGCGAAGTTCGGTCTTCGCAGCGCGCGGCCGGAAGACGAGCTTCTGGTCGACGACGCGATGAAGCTTCTTTACGACAGCGAAATGGACATGACGTCGTTCTTTCGCGACCTCGCACTGGTCACGCCGGGGATGCAGTCGCCGTCCGTCGACGTGCTGGCCGACGCGTTCTACGACGAAGCGCTGCGCTCGAAATCTGCACCGGCCTGGTCGGACTGGCTCGCCCGCTATGCAGCGCGGGTCTCGTCGGAAAACGCGGATCCCGACCAGCGCCGCAGCGCGATGTTTGCGGTCAATCCGCGCTACGTGCTGCGCAACTATCTCGCGCAGCAGGTCATCGACCGCGCCGAGGCCGGCGACCCGTCCGGCATCGGCGAGCTTCTCGACGTGATGCGAAGCCCTTACGTCGAAAAGCCCGGGCTCGAAGCGTTCGCTGCCAAACGTCCGGACTGGGCCAGGACGAAGGTCGGCTGCTCGATGCTTTCGTGCAGCTCGTAGCGCGCTCGGCGAAACATTCGCCTCAGTCATTGATGCGGAAATAAGCGCCGGTGTAGCGCGACCCGGTGCAGTACCGGGTCGATTTTTCCTACGAGACGATAAGACATTTGCGGGCGCTGACGGCAGCAGAGAGGGCGCGTCTACGGTCCGCGGTCGGGAAATCACTCCACGACCAGCCGGCCGCGGTCGTCGTGTGGTCGGGGTTACAGCGGGCCAATCCGGAAACTTTTCAGGCACCGCTTCTCGCGTCGACGCGGACGGCCACGTATGTTCGCAGGCATCATGCGATTTCGGCTGCTCACGTCGCTTCTGGCCCCGCTCCTGGTCTGTCTGTCGCTGACTGCGCCGGCGCACGCGCAGTGCGGCCCGAGCGGCACTGTCTGCGCCGACGACAACAACCCGTGCACGACGGATCTGTGCAACGACGCCGGCACGTGCGTACACGCCGCCGGTAACGCCGGCGCGTTCTGCCGGTTCGGAACTGCGAGCTCGTGCGCACCGCGCACGGTTCCGGCCGGAGCGCTTCCTATTCCAGTCGCGATTTCGAAATGGTGGTTTCAATCGCATTACTGCGGCGCGAACTCGCATGTGCGGCTCTATCCATCCGGCCAGCAGAGCGGCGAGACGGTCTACAACAGCGCCTCCTGCGCCGGGTGGCACACCTACATGGACTATCCGGCCAGCGCTTCGATGCTGCGTGGAATTCTCGACGGCCTTCGCCTCGGGACGTACACGAGCCCGTCGACCGAAGCCGCGGTCACGCAGTTCAATTTCACGGGCGGCGCGATCACGACGGCGTTTACCAAAATGGTGTCGCTCTACAACGCCAGGAAGGACGCGAGCGGCACGTGGACGTTCCTGCTTCCGGTCTACGATGCGTTCGACTGCTCAATTCCGAGTGGACCGGTCAAGATCGTCGGCTTCGCGACCGCGACCATCACTTCCGTCTCCACCACGCAGTCGACGATCGATGCGAACGTCGAGTGCAGCTTCACACCCGTCGGCGAAACCGGTGGAGAGAATTACCTGACCCTCGTCTCGCCGTGCACGAGCTGCGACGTCGCCGAGTCGTGCGACGGAACGTCGGCGACTTGTCCGGCCGACGTCAAAGTCGCCGCCGGCACGTCGTGTCCTTCGGACAGCCAGATCTGTACGGACGACGTCTGCGACGGTGCGGGAACCTGCTCTCATCCTGCGGGCAATGCGGGCACGGTCTGCCGGTCGTCGACAGGCATCTGCGACAGCGCGGAAGCCTGCGACGGAAGCTCATCGACGTGTCCGGCCGACAGCCTTGCCGCGACGTCCGTCGTCTGCCGGAGCGCGGTCGATGTCTGCGACGCTGCCGAAGCCTGTACCGGCGCGAGTGCCACCTGCCCGGCCGATGGATTTGTTGCGACGGCTGCAGTCTGCCGGGCGTCGGCCGCTTCCTGCGACGCCGAGGAACGCTGCACGGGAAGCGGCAGCGCCTGTCCTGCCGATGCGTTCGCGGCAAGCACCACGGTCTGCCGCAGCTCGACCGGAATCTGCGACGTACAGGAAACCTGCAGTGGAGGGTCGACGACGTGCCCGGCCGACGGATTCGCGCCGGCCGCAACGATCTGCCGCAGCCCGGCCGGAGCCTGCGACGATGCGGAGAGCTGTACCGGCAACGCAGCGCTTTGCCCCGAAGACTCGTTCGCCGATGCGGCGACCGTGTGCCGGCAGGCGGCGGGAGTCTGCGACGTGCGCGAAACCTGCAGCGGCGTCGGTCCTGCCTGTCCGGCGGATGCACTCGTGTCATCTTCGACCGTCTGCCGCGGCTCCGCAGGAATCTGCGACAGCGAAGAGCGATGCAGCGGTGCGGCCGTCGATTGCCCGGCCGACGCGCATGTTGCGACCGGCACGATCTGCCGCGCGAGCGCCGGCGTGTGCGATCCGGCAGAAGCCTGCTCCGGAACCGGCAGCACCTGTCCCGCCAATGCCTTCGCGTCTTCTACTGCAGTCTGCCGCGGCGCAGGCGCCACCTGCGATCTCCAGGAAACCTGTTCCGGCTCCGGTCCCGCCTGCCCTTCGGATGCCAAGCAGCCGGCCGGCACGGCTTGTGCGACCGACAACGAACCATGCACGAGCGACGTGTGCGACAATTCCGGCCTCTGCACGCATGCGACCAACAGCGCTGCCTGTAACGACGGCCTCTTCTGCAACGGGTCCGACACATGCTCGCAGGGCACGTGCAGCCTGCACTCGGGCGATCCCTGTCCGGGACCGGATGGCGACGGCAACTGCGCCGAATCCTGCGACGAGACGGCCAATGGATGCGCGGCCAGTGATCCCGACGGTACGCTGTGCAACGACGGCGATCCGTCGACGGTTCTCGATCAATGTGGAGGCGGGCTCTGCAACGGGACGTTCGTCCCGACGTGCGGCGATGCAGACGGAATCTGTCCGCAGGACTGCAGCCTCGAGGCCGACGAAGACTGCAGCGTGTGCGTCAGCCGTTCGATCCTGCTGACCGGATGCGAGCTGAAGGTGACGCGGCGGCGCACGCCGGACCGGACCGATCGCATGAGCATCCGGTGCGAGATCGACGCATGCGATGCGGCCGGCGGAATCCTGCCATCCGGTGAGGGCATCGAGCTGCTGCTCGCGGACGCGTCCGGAGTATGCTTCCGCGATCGCCTTGCCGGACAGGAATGCGTGCAGACATCCACGGGATACCGCTGTAGCCCCGCCGACGGCACCGATCCCGGCATCCACGTTCTCAAGCTCAAGGCACACTCGGCGTGCGAGTACAGCCTGCGCGCCAAGCTGACCGGCAGCGACCTCACCTGTCTCGACGCCGCACGCTCGCCGTGGGTTCCCACGCTGATTCTCGGAGACGACTGCGGCGACGTCGGTTGCCCGATGTCGGGCACCGACAAAGCTTCTTGTCCGGGCACGTGCGGCAACGGCGACGCGTCGGATGCGGGCGAGCAGTGTGATGGCGGTGACGACTCGATCTGCCCCGGACTTTGCGACTCGACCTGCACGTGCCGGTAAGAATTCCGGCATTCGGCGCATCGAAGCGCGCGGATTGCGCGATCACGCGCGCGCACTGACTGTTCCGCGCCGGTTCAGCCGAGAACGATCCTGATCTTGTGCAGCTTGCCGTCGCGCCGGAGCACGATGCGTGCGCCGTTCTTGTCGACCGGCAGCGCCGCGCTGCCGAGCGACGCGGAAACGACCGACGCCGCGCACCCCGACGGATTTTCCACCTCGATGTCGTAGACGGTGCGCCTGTCCGGAAGGCGGTAACGGATGCGGAACCCCGGCCACGAATCCGGCACGCACGGCTTGATGCGCAGCAGCCGCCCTTCCTCGATCGTCAAGCCCAGCAGCGATTCGATGCCGGTGCGATACATCCAGGCCGCCGAGCCGGTGTACCAGGTCCATCCGCCGCGCCCGAGATGCGGCGCCGCACCGTAGATGTCGGCGGCGACCACGTACGGCTCGACCTTGTAGAGCGAGGCCGCGTCGCGGTCGCGTGCGTGCATCACCGGCGAGATCATCTCGAAGTACGAAACTGCGCGGTCGCGCTTGCCCATTCTCGCGAGCGCACGGATCACCCAGATCGCAGCATGCGTATACTGGCCGCCGTTTTCGCGAATGCCGGGAACGTAGCCCTTGATGTACCCCGGATCGTGCGACGTCTTGTCGAACGGCGGCCACAGCAGCCGGATGATGCCGGCCTGCCTGTCGAGAAGCTGCTCTTCGATCGAACGCATGGCCGACGATGCGCGCGCCGGCGTCGCGATGCCCGAGAGCACCGCCCACGCCTGCGCAATCGCATCGATGCGGCACTCGTCGCTGGAAGCCGATCCCAGCACCGATCCGTCGTCGTAGTACGCGCGCCGGTACCACTCGCCGTCCCATCCGGATTTTTCGATGCCGGCGGCGAGCGTCTCGCGATACTGGCGGTATCGCCGCAGCCGTTCCCAGTCGGAACGTTTTTCGACGATCGGAACGAACAGGTCGAGGATCGTCACGAGGAAGAATGCGAGCCACACGCTTTCGCCGCGACCGCCGCGGCCGACGCGGTTCATCCCGTCGTTCCAGTCGCCGGTTCCCATCAGTGGAAGGTCGTGCGCACCGGACGTCAGCGAGCGGTCGAGCGAGCGGCAGCAGTGCTCGTACATCGATACGGGATCGTTCACGCGTTCGGGAAGCAGGTACGTTTCGTCTTCGCCGTCGGCGAGCAGTCGCGCGCGCACCGAACCCGTTTTCTCTTCGAGAACGCTCTCGTCGCCTGTCGTCGCGATGTAGGTCGCCGTAAGAAACGGCAGCCACAGCAGGTCGTCCGAGAAACGCGTGCGCGTGCCGCGGCCGGCCGGAGGATGCCACCAGTGCAGCACATCGCCTTCGACGAACTGGTGGGCCGCATGCAGCAGCAGCTGCGCACGCGACAGATCGGGACGCGAGTAGACCAGCGCCGCCGAATCCTGCAGCTGATCGCGGAATCCGAATGCACCGCCCGACTGGTAATACGCCGAACGCCCGTACATGCGGCAGCTCAGCGTCTGGTAAAGAAGCCACCCGTTGAGCATCAGGTCGATCGCAGGCGACGGGGTCCGCACGTCCATGGCCGACGTCAGGTCCTTCCAGCCTGCGCGCGACTCTTCGAGCGCATCGGAAACCGCACCGGCGACCCTGAGCTTCGCCACCAGCGCTTCGGCTGCGACGGTATCGACCGCATGTCCGAGCGCGAACACGATCTCGATCTCTCCGCGAGGTGGAAGCACGACCGGAACTTCGAACGCGAAGCAGGGCTCGCCCTCTGACGTGCGATCGAGCGGGCCGCCGGCGGCGACCGCACGCGGCGCCTGCATCGTGCCGCCGCGTCCGACGAACGACTGGCGGCTCGTCGTCCACGACGTCGCCGACGGCTCCGCGCCGGAAAGCACGGCGGCAAACGCGACCTCGCCCGCGTGATCCTCGCTCATCGGATTGCATGCGAGCAGGATGCCGCTCGCGTCGTCGCCTTCGCTGACGAGGAATCGGGAAGCCTCCAGCGGTTCGACGCCGAGCACGAGGTGCGCGTACGAATACAGCGACAGCCTGCGTTCGCGGCTGCCGCGATTGGACAGTCGCACGCACGTGACGCGCACCGGATCTTCGCCGGCGACGAACGTGGTTACGGTCTGCTCGAGCGCTTCCGATCGCTGCATCCAGCGCGACCAGCCCATGCCGTGACGGGCTTCGGTCCATGCGCCCGACGGTGCCGGACCGGGCAGCGGCGACCAGAAGCGGCCGCTCGCCGGATCGCGCAGATAGAGCGCTTCTCCGAACGGATCGAGAAGCGGATCGTTGCTCCACGGCGTGAGCTTGTTCTGGCGGCTGTTGCCGGCCCACGTGTAGCCGGCACCGCTTTCGGTCGCGAGAAAACCGAAGCGCTCGTTGGCGACGATGTTGACCCACGGCATCGGCGGCACGACGCCGGCATCGGGCTCCGACAGCGACGCCGGCCCGACGCGCATGACGTACTCGCGGCCGTCTTTGGAAAATCCCCCGTAACCGTTGTCGAACAGCAGTTTCTCGCGCGCCGGCAGCGGCTCGCCGGCCTTGGGCACGCGCGAACGCGTCGAGCGCGGCCGCGCGCTCTCGTCGCCGGCGTCGGCGAGGTCGGGGATCCCTCCGTCGACGTACCAGTGCGCCTGCGCGCGCAGCGTCGATGCCTCGCGCACCCCGAGCGCAAGCACGGTCGTCACGACGGCGTGCACCGGCGAGTCCTCGCAGATCGCGCGATGGACGCAGGGGCCGGGAAAGCATCCGTCCTGGTCGCACAGCAGCGCAACCGACACTTTCAGACCGAGACTCGACAGATAGCTGCCGATCGCCAGCACGGCGGCCGCACGTCCACCTTCATCATGATGAAGCGGAAGCACCATCAGCAGCGCGTCGGCCGGGATCTCGAGTTTTGCGAGCGGGCTGACTGCGACGCGTGCCTGCTGGCGGTCGGGAAGCGGTGCGGCCAGGGCCGGCAGCGCATAGAGCATCGCACCGGCAAGCTCCTGGGCGAGCTCGGCCTGTTCGTTCGAAAGCAGGAAGCGCTTTCGCCGTGCGCGTTCGGCAGATGCCGCCGCGCGCACGACGTCCTTGGTTCCCGCTTCCCCCGTGCGCTCGCGAAGAGTGCGCACCGCCGATACGACGACGTCCTCGGAATTTCCCGCCGACAGCGAGAAGACGAAATTCGCCTCGCGACCCGGGGCGAGCTCGACGCTGCGGCGAAGCGCGAATACCGGATCGAGCACGCTGCCGGTCGTGCCGGAGAGCGGACTCTTCGAAGCCAGCGCGGCGGGACGCGCAAGGCTGCGACCGCGGCCCAGAAACACGCAGCGATCGGTCTCGAGCTCGAGCTCGCCGTCGCCCGACAGTGTGGCCGCCACCCACACCGGCGACTCTTCGCTGCTGCGCGGGCGGCGCCTTGCGGTAACCACCGACGTCTCGGCGTCGAATGCCGTTTCGACGAAGAGCTTCGCGAACGCGGGATGCGCGATGTCGGCGGCGCGGAGGCCGGCAACGATTTCCGCATAGACCGTCAGCTCGACGCGCCGCAGAGTCGACGCGCGATTGCGCAGCACGAACGAACGCACTTCGGCGTCGAGGTCGCTGGCGACGGCGATCTCGCAGGTTGCCTCGATGCCTTCGTGACGGCGTCCGAGCGTGATCGTCCCCGCGCCGCTTCGCGCGAAGAACGTTCCGCCGACCTCACCGACCGGCACCGCGCCGAGTGACCAGACTTCGCCCGAATCGATGTCGCGCAGATAGGCGAGAATCCCCTGCTGATCGCAGATGCGATCGCCGGACCAGCGCGTCACGGCAATGTCGCCGCACTGCGAGAATCCGGTGCCAGCGCCGGTTACCACCGTGTAGTAGCGTCCGTTCGAGAGCACGCGTGTGTGCGGAGAAGAATCGTGGAGGCGGGCAAGAGGCGGGGCCTCCGCTGCGAACAGAGGACGCGCGTGCGCGCCCTCCGCGAGATCAGTTCCCGCCGCTCTCTCGCCGTCCGCCTGAGGAGCGGGAATCGTCTCTGGAACCTCGTTCACGCAGATCCTCCAGCCGCGGCTTATACTGGAAGACTATCGTGGCGGGTAACTGTCGGAGGCGTATCGTGGCATTTTCCACATCTGCGCCCACCCCGTTGACCGTTGCGTTTTCCACTTCTTCACCGAACGGCGCGCGAACTTCGATGCCGCCATCGGGTACAGTGAACACGCGCACGCCTGCAACTCCGCTCACCTGAGCCGACGCCGCCAGATCGACTGTCGCCTGGACGACGGTGCTGGATGTTGCCCGTCCATCGCCCGGATGGCCGGACGTTGCGTGCACGGACTCACTCCGGCGAATGTCGATGTCGAGATTGCCGTACCATGTCGGGAGCGATCGCGCGCGAACGACTCCGCCGTCGAGCCAGCGAAGCGGTATGCCCGCTCCGACAAGCAGCCGCTCCGGCGCATCTGCGCCGGAGCGCTCACGCTCGGTGACCAGCAGCGTGCGAACGGCATGCACGAACGTCGATCCGATCCACGTGTGCGGAAGATCCCCGAGAAACGACGGCTGCAGGCGATCGAGCCACGATATTTCCGGCCAGCCGTTCCATGCCGGCGGCCGCGTATCGGCGACCAGCGCACCGAGCAGGTCGATGGCTTCCTGACGGCGGCCGAGAAGAAGCAGGGCCGTCGCGTTTCGAAGCTCGTAGGCCGTATAGCCTACGCCCGGCGTCGTCTTTCCCGCGCGGGCGTGGAAATCGTCGATGTATTTTGCGAACGAACGCTCGAGCGCATCCGGCGGATAGATCGACTCGAGGCCGAGCTCGAACGAAACCGCGGTCGAAGTCGGATCGAAGTCCGCGAGCTCGACGGAGGCCGGGGCGAACTCGAGCCCGTGTTCGTCCATCGTCTGCCGGATCGAGCTGCGCAGCGACTTGTCGAAGTCGTCGCGCTCGGCGGCAAGCCTGGTGCGTTCGGCATCGTCGCCGGCGACGCCGGCAAGCATCGCGGCATCCGCAAAGCCGCGCAGCGCGAACGTCTGGTCCCAGTACGAGTGCACCGGGCGTGCGCTGTAGCCTTCGTGGCTGATCGATTCCGGCAGCAGCCCGAAATACGCACTCCTGGCGGGGCTGCGGTATTCAGGCGTCATGCGCGACTGCCGCAGCCGGCTCATGCAACCGGCGACTGCACGCACGTGCGGCCACATCTCGCGCACGAACGCTTCGTCGCGCGTAAAGCGCCAGACCTCGGCGACGGCCCAGATGAACTCGCCGAAACTGTCATGCTCCGGCACCGGATCGGCGCCGCGCCGATCGACGCAGCACGGCGCCCAGCCGTCCGCGCCGATGTAGCCGGCATACCAGCGCAGGAACTCTTTGACCTCGGCGGAAAGGCCGAGCTCGAGCAGCGCTGCCGACGTCATCGCGCCGTCGCGGATCCACGAGCGCTCGTACGTGCGCGAACCCGGCTGGATCGCCGGCCCGTCGCGGTTGATCAGGATGAACGCGAGATTGCTTCTAAGCGCGTCCGACCAGCGCCGCGCGGCCTCCGGAAGCTCGATGCCGGCGGCATCGAGCGTGGTCCGCCAGCCGTCGCGTGTCTCGGCGAGCAGCGCATCCAGGCTTTCCTCGCGTTCGCGCTGGGCATCGCCTGCGAGCGGCGGCGCGCATGTTTTCTGCGGCGCCGTTGCCGCGACCACCGGCGAATCGAAAGCCCACGGCACCGCGAGCCAGACGTCGCGCGGCTGGCCGCCCTCGAGCGAAACGTTCCACGACCACGCGGCCGACGCGTGCCCGAACGAATCGACGACCGAGGACGCCGCCGGAAGAACGCCGCGCTCGAGAAACCTGGTGATGTCGCCTTCTTCGAATGCGGCCGCGCCGAATCCGGCCGGCGGCGTCAGCACGAGCACACGCCCGTCATCGGCGCGCACCGCTTCCCCTTTGCGATCGATCCGCTGGACGCGGGCAGCTCCGCCGGTGCGGTTGAGCGCCTGCCACGGCGGCAGCACCTGGAACGGCCGCAGCGCAACGAACAGCTTGAGCGTGCGATCGGCGGGCGCGCTCAAGCGGTAGCGAACGTAGAGCGTGGACGCGTCGGCGCGTCCTGCGGCAAAGGCCGTGATCGTCAGGCGGTAGGCGTCGTCGGTGCGGGTGACCGTCGGGATCGGCAGGTATCCTTCTTCGAGCGACACTTCGTTCGTCGTATCGTTCCACGAGCGCAGCCTGCCGGCATCGAGCACGAACGGCTCGAGCGTGAATTTGCCGGCCCCGACTTCGACGCTGCCTTCCTCGTTGACGAGTGCTTCGTCTCTGGCACCCGATACTCCGGCCAGCGTCCAGTAGCTCTGTTCGCCGGCGAAATAACGCGGGTAACGGCCGCGCTCGGCGCGGCGCGCCACCGCCGTGAAAAAACCGTTCGCGGAGCCCGAGTACTCGAACGGCTGAACGCGGATCTCGCCGAGCGCGGCGTGGCTGCCGGGCGGCAGAAGCCACCGTATGCGCACGTAGCGAGCATAGACCTCCGGCATGTACACGTCGTCGATGCCGCCGTCGCTGCGGGCGAAGCGGCGCACTTCCTGCCACGACGCGCCGTCGGCCGAGACTTCGACGACGTACGCCTTTGCGAATCCGTCGGGAGCATGCTCGAGCACGAGGCCGCCCTGTTCGCGCGCATCGTGGAAGTCGAGCGTGACCACCGGCGCGGCGTCGCCGTCGGCGCTTCGCCATACGGTCGCGACGTCGCCGTCGAACAGGCTGCCGGCGCCGTTCGCGTTCGAGCTCACGGTAGCCGACGGCGGCCGGCCTTCGGCGGCCGCGTCGCGCGGCTCGAGGCGGATCTCGTCGATCCAGATGGTACCCTTGCCTCCGCTGCCGGCGCTGACCGCGATCTCGATCGAATCGATGTGCGCAGGCATGCCGCCGCCTGCCGGACCCCATGCGAATGCGATCCGCGAGTCGGCGACCGGAAGCGCTTTCCAGTCGCGAGCAAACGCGTGGTCCGGCAGGCGCGACCACCAGACGTTCTCGCCGGAGATGAACTTGAGCTCGAGCGTGTTCGGCTCGCAGTCGGCGCGAAGCTCGAACACGAACCGGTAGCTTGCGGGCAGATCGATGGACACCGCGCGCTTTGCGATCGCGTGCGTCTTGCCGCGGCCGAGGTCGAACGAGAACGCGACCGCGCCGCCGTCCTTTCCCGCTGCTGCGGAAACTTCTGCGACGGCACCCGGCGAAGCGATCGCGGTCCACGCGCCGGGATCGTCACCCGCATCGAGGACCGCTGCGGCAGCGGACGCCGCGACGAGAACCGCCATCACCAGCGTCGAGGCGACAAGCCGGGCCTGCAGGCGGAATCGGGATCGAATCGGCATCGCTTCTTTTCGGTGACGTGTGCTCGCGCGGAACGCTGCGGCTCAACCCTTGAGCCCGCCTGCAGTGAGCCCGGCGACGTAGTAGCGCTGCAGCAGAAGGAACACGAGCATGACCGGCAGCACGGTGACGACCGCGCCGGCCATCATGAGCTCGGTATCCTGCACGTGCTCGCCGAAGAGGCCGGCCAGCGCAACGGGCAGCGTGTAGAGCCGGTCGTCGGTCAGCACGACCAGCGGCCACAGGAAGTCGTTCCACGTTGCCATGAAAGTCGCCACCGCCAGCGTGACCAGGATTGGCCGGCACAGCGGCACGACGATCTGGAAAAAAATCCTGAGCTCGCCCGCTCCGTCGACGCGGGCGGCATCGAGAAGCGCGTCGGGAATCGCTTCGGCATACTGCCGGACGAGGAAGATCCCGAAGATGCTCGCCATCGACGGCACGATCACTCCCCAGTAGCTGTTGAGCAGTCCCATCT
>Ga0134124_10000151_pt1 | contig 63612 bp, 19 predicted proteins | sample KB304_FD_96880 | JGI IMG/M metagenome (GOLD analysis project Ga0134124, IMG submission 96880) | Terrestrial soil microbial communities without Nitrogen fertilizer from Kellogg Biological Station, Michigan, USA - KB3-0-4 | ecosystem: Environmental > Terrestrial > Soil > Unclassified ...
ATATTTCCGAATAGTGCTTGCTTATCTTCTTGAGCTCCCGGTCCAAACCATACTCATCTTCCAGAATTGCTCGCACCTGCTTGTGGCCAAGCCATGAAGCAGAAGCGTGACGCAGATAGTCGTCCGGTACACTATCCGGATAGAACGCCTTCCGCAGTTCTTTCTTGAGAAGATGCTTTCCCAGGATGACTCGGCCCATTGTAAGACTTACGTCACCAATCACCGGAGTTTTGAGTACCGCGCGCATAAACTGATCGGGACCGCCATCAGCGTAGGCAGCCGGCGCGAGCAGCACGATTGCCGAAAGCTCCTTCGGGTAATCGACCGCATACGCGAGTGCGAGAGAGCCGCCCCAGGAATGGCCCACGAGCACCGGACGTGTAACACCTAAGTGAGAAAGTGTCTCATGCAACAAGTGCGTCTGATACGGTAACGTAGCATCTGAGTCCCTGGGTCGATCGCTTTTCCCATGCCCGGGTCGATCGATTGCAATCACTCTGTAATCGCGACATAACCGGCCCAAACTTTGGAAATCAAAGTCATCGACACTCCCGGCATTTCCATGGATCAACACGACGTCATGCCCGGCGCCCGACTCGACATAACGCACCCGAGTGTTTTCAATGTTTAGGTAGTGTTCTTTCGGGTGTTCACACTGATCGGCATAGTCTACGCCCGCGGTCGCAACATGCAGCGAACCGCTCAGAAGTGTTAATAGAATGAGTACATAAACTTTAGTCATTTCGCCGCCTCGCTCGTTGCTATCGATAGTATTTTAGCGCGGCTCAAAAACGAACGCGATCTGTCAGTTCTGTCAGGCTCCTACTGGCCATGAGAACTGCGACCTCCAACCCTGGATCAACAATTCGTGCTATGAGGATATGAGGATGCACGTGGGTGGGAACTATCCACGATCGTTGAACAAGTATCGGACGGCTGCTTTGTTGAACTTTAATCAATAAACGGGAACGTGGGGCAGTGGAACCAACTAACTCGCGTTCGCAATTGCGCGTTAACGATTCTCCCGAAGGAATTCCAGGACCTGCGCGGTGACCGATTTGTTGTAGCGGCCCCCTTCGCCCCGGAAAGCTTGGCTCATGTTTTCGAAAGTCATGAACAGATGATCAGTCTGCGGCAACTCGATAAATTTCGCTCGTCCAGCCTGCTTACTGTTGACGATCTCGGCGATCAACTCGTGATCGTCGCGGCTCATAATCCAGTCGTACTCACCGTGCATTACCAGCACCGGCGCCTCCACCTTTTCCCAGCTCGCACTGAGATTCAAGTCTTCCAGTTGTTGGAAAAACGAAGCGGGTCGTCCGTACTGCTGCTCCGGGCCTCCGTACCACAGAGGACTCAAGTTAGGCTTTGCCTTCAAAATCTCACGCGGAGTCATCTTTCGCCGCAGGTAATCCGTGTAAAACTCCGCGTAGCCCTTCATTGACTCTGTGACCTCGCCCGGTTTTTTACCGCTGAGTTTGAGACGGCGTCGCTCGTGTTCGAGCATGTGTTCGAACCACGTCTTGGACCACCCGCCCGCGACCACATACCCGCGCACTTTTTCCTGCTGCGGAACCAACGGAGCGAAGCCGCCCCCATTGCTCAATCCGAGAATGAAAACTCGATCGAGATCCACGTAGCTGTAACGCTTCAACGTGGCGAACGCCGCGCGGTAGGCAGCCAACTCGGTCTGAAAATCGGTCTCGGCACATTTTGGGCCTTCACTATCTCCGACGCCGGGCTTGTCCATGCGAACCAGAACGTAACCGGATTGTGTGGCCAGATCGTGAAGCAATTGCCCGAAGCCGTCGTCAGCGGGACCAAAGGGATATTCAACCGAATCGCAACTGAGCCACCCGACGAGGAACACGGCCGGCAACTTACCGGACGAGTTTCGCGGACGAGTGACAATCGTGCGAACGCGAAAGCCCAGGTCTGTTGAAGCCGCGTCATAGACGATCTCGACACCTTGCAGTTGTTCGCGCGGAAGTCCTTGAAGCGTAGACGTGAAATCAAGGGGCTGTCCGTCGCGAACAATTTCGAAACGCGCCGTGTCACCCTCGCGCAGAGAGATCAAAATCCGCTGCACCGCAGCGGGGCTATCGAGCAGCACGCCGTTGATGCGGAGAATTCGATCGTTTTGTCGCAGTCCAGTATGTGCGGCGACACCAGCATCAACCACCCGCTTCACTTCTGCTCCCGCCTGGCTCGCATTTGGCGAACTCAGGGAAACGCCCAGGAAAACTTGACGCCGTAATCCACCGGCTGGCTGGTAACGATCATTCCGCGTTTGCGCGGGAGCCACAATTGGAGCGAGATAACACAAAGCCAGAAGCAAGCAACAAGTCAGTTGTACGTGACGTGAATTCATCTTTGTAAGTGTAATTTGAGCCATTCGGGATGTGGTTGGATGTGGTCCAGGTCGTGCTTAAAGAGGATGAATTTGTCTTCCCGCTTCACCTGCTTGAACCCGCCGAGCTTGTAAGTGATCAACATCATTCGGTTGCGATCGTTGGACAGGAACTCGGCATGAAGTTGCACCCCTGCCTCGCGTGCGAGGTTCAGGATGTGATTCATAAATACTGTACCGACGCCACGAGACATTACCCGACAGGACATGAGAAATAACTTGATCGTCCACACTTCAGTTCCCTTCTCGATCAACGCCAGGCCAATCTTTCCATAAGTGCCGAATCGATCATCAAGCGTCGCGACGAGCAACAGATGATCGGGCGACTGGCGTAAGGCATCTAATTCGGCCATCGAGTAGGTATAACCGGTGGTATTGAGTTGATGAGTGCGAACAGTCAACTCTTCTGCGCGCTTTAAATCTTCCTCCTGAGCGGGAGCAATAGCGAACTCCATCTCCAGGGTCGCCAGAAACTCCTCACTCGGTCCAACAAACTCGTCTTCCGCGCGTTTCCGATCAATATCCGCGCGATACATGTTCCGGCGGCGCGCGGAGTCGTCGGTAATGAATAACGGGTTGAACTCCGGCCGCGCAGTCAAGCCTTCCAACTCCCTCGCGTCGATTATCAGCACCTCGGGGAGAGTGTGTTTGACCTCTTCACGCTCGAAGGGTTCGTCATCAATGAAGGCGACCGTGTTCATCCCGATATTGAGCGACTCAACGATGGTGCGAATGTTCGCAGCCTTCGAATTCCAGTTGACCTGCGGGTATAAGAAGTATTCGTCGAGACCTGCTTCTTTCAACTTCGCCATGGCGAGGTCGTGGTCGTTCTTGCTGGCGACGGAATGAAGGATTCCGCGCTCGTCGAGAACCTTCAAGGTCGCGGCAAGTCCTTCGCGGATGCGCAGGCCATCTCCCTCAAGCAGAGTGCCTTCCCAGAGCGTGTTGTCGAGATCCCACACGAGGAGTTTTATCGTTGTTCGTTCTTCCGCTACGGCTGTGCTGCTCATATCAGCTCCTTCACAACTCTCCTGGAGGATTTTTGGCGATACTAATCTGTTGTATCTGCGTACTGCCTTCGATGATCTCCGTCACCCTTGCGTCTCTCAAATAGCGAGCGACAGGATAGTCTTCAGTCAAACCGTTGGCGCCGTGAAGTTGGACCGCATCGTTGGCCGCGCGCACCGCGGCCTTGGAGGCAAAATACTTGGCGACCAGTGTCTCAGACGTCCCGCCGGGATCGCCGATCTGTCTCAAATACCCGGCCCGGTAACACAAGAGACGGGCGGCGCGCGTGTCAGTAATCATGTTCGTGAGCTTGCGCTGCACGAGTTGATGCTGTGATAACTCGACACCGAACTGCTTGCGCGAAGCGGTGTATTCAAGGCAAGCGTCGAGACACGCCTGAGCAATTCCGACGGCGCCCCACGCGACACTGTAGCGGCCGTGGTCCAGGGCGGCGCCCACCACATGCGACAGGCCGAAGCCGATCCTTCCCACCAAATTACTCGCCGGGACAAAGCAATGATCGAACTCGAGCTCCGCCAGCAGCGAAGCGCGCGTGCCGACAATGCCGTGCTGTGGGCGTCGCGCGAAGCCCGTTGCGTCAGCCGGCACGAGAAAGGCGGCCAGCTTTCCTTCACAACGAACCAACACCAGGAACAGATCCGCAATTTGCCCATAGGTTATCCACTTCTTATGACCATTGAGCACGTAGCCATCTCCCTCCGCTCGAGCCTCGGTGCGAACTCCTGCGGCATCGCTGCCCACGTCCGGCTCAGTCAGGGCCAGCGCGCACAGCAATTCGGCCCGCGCTGCGGCCGTCCCCACTTTCTCTTTCAACTCGCGACTGCCCCAGCGCCAGAGGGCCAGCGCCACCATGTCGTGAACAGTCAGTAGAGACCGCACTGAAGAACACCCGCGCGCGAGCTCTTCAGTGAGCAGCCCGTATGTAATCGCGTCGAGACCGCCACCGCCCGCGTCGACCGGAAGCGGCGAGCCGAGGTATCCATTTTGGCGAAGACGTTCAATGAGTTCCGGCGGTACGCACTCCTCACGATCCCATTTGCCGGCGTGAGGCGCGACGTGTTCGTGTACGAAGTGCCGGAATCGTAGCCGCGCTTCCCGCTGCGCACGCGACAATTCCATGCACATTCCCGGTTCTTCATTTGATGTCTGCTGTTGCGGTTGCATGATTCACGCTCCAGCGCGGCACGTGAGCTTGCGTTCGAGCAATTCATCCATGCAGTTAAGCGTACGGAAATTATCGAGATCGAGGTCTTCGTCCTCGATTGCAATGCCGAACTCCTTCTCCAGAAATTGCACGAGCTGAAGCGCCGCCAGCGAGTTAAGGTATCCGAGAGCAAATACGTCTTCGTCATCCTTGAGCTCGTGGTTGCGCATGAATCTGGAGAGAAACACTTTGATTTTGTCTTTTCTATTGTCCACAGTTCGTTCATCCTCCACAGGCTCAGACTAGGCCTCGTAGTTGTAGAAGCCTCGGCCGCTTTTGCGACCGAGTAATCCGGCATAAACCATCTTCTTCAGCAGCGGGCACGCACGGTACTTGGTTTCGTTATAGGCCTCGTACAAAACCTCGAGTGAGAGAAGGATCGTGTCCAGCCCGATTAGATCTCCGGTCTCGAGTGGCCCCATCGTGTGACCGAAACAAGTCTTGAAAATGCGATCGACGTTTTCCGCAGTGGTCACCTGGTCCTGCACGAGAAAGATCGCCTCGTTGATGGTTAACATGAGAACACGGTTTGAGACGAAGCCTGGCATATCGTTGACGACGATGCCCTCTTTTCCCATAGCGGCAAGCAACGCTTGTGCATGATCCAGTGTTTCCTGCGAAGTGTGGTGTCCCTTGATGACCTCGACCATCGACTTGAGCGGCACGGGATTCATAAAGTGCATGCCGAGCACACGGTCGGGCCGTTTGGTGGCCGAGCCGATCCGGGTGATGGAGATAGCTGAGGTGTTGGCGGCGAATATGCAATGTGCCGGGCAAATGGCATCGAGGCGACGGTATACTTCAGCCTTCACCTCCCACTTTTCCACCACGTTCTCAATGACAAAATCAGTTTGGCCGAACTGGTCATAGTCGGTCGTAAAGGTGATACGACGCAGCACCATGTCGCTCTGTTCTTTCGGCTCCTTGCTCTTCGTGAATAAACCACGCATTCGCAGGTTCTGGTGAATCGACGCCTGCGCTTTATCAAGTTGCTCATCAGCCAGATCTACCAGGACCACCTGATGGCCTGTCTCCGCCAGATTCTGGGCCACCCCGATTCCCATTACTCCGGCGCCGACAACTCCGACTCGATTCATTTAAGTGCCTCCTTTTCAACGCAAAAATCTCCGGGAATATCCGGCAGACGATTTTCCAGGTCACGAAGCGGGTGATAAAGAAAACCCGCCACGACCGCAAGCACCGTCAACACCCCAAGCACGATGAAGAGCACCGCAATCCCGCGCCCCGGCCCGGCTCCGACTACTCCACCGACCGCTCGAGCCAGCGGTCCCTGCGCCGCCATCCATGGTTCGAAAACCCGATCGGCAAGCGGGCCTGCAACCACATAAGCCAGCGGCAATGTCGACCAGGCCAATAAACGTCGCATCGCGAAAGCGCGTCCCTGCACTTCAACCGGGACCTTCGTCTGCCAGATGGTCTGGCTGGAAGTGAAGATGACTGGGTCACAAAACAGGAAAATGAAGGCGGCCGTTCCGATGAGAACCGGGTTCAACTGCAACACGGCCAGGAACAGGACCACTCCGCGCATAAAAGAGGCGATAAAAACAGCGCGCATCTTTCGCCGTGGTCCTCCCCAGACACTTAACAAGACACTGCCCGCGACAATACCCACACCGCCGGCAGACATGATCGTCCCGAGTGCTTCCGGCGTCGTAAAACTCAAAATCAAGGGCGGCAGCAACACTTGCACAACACCGGTGGTGAAGTTGGTAATCGCGAACAGGATCAGCAGCGCCAACAACTCGCGCTGCCCGGTTACATACCTCCAGACATGTGACGCTTCGCTCCAGAAAGAGCGCGTGCTGTCCGCCCGGGACGATTGTTCAGGCCGGGCGATGCGCACGACACACAGCGTGAGAACCGCGAAGGCATACAGCGCAACGTTAATCAGCAGTACTCTGGTCAGTCCGATCACCTGGAGAAAAACACCTGCGAGCACCGGCGCGCCGACCATCGCCACCGACGTGCCCAGCGAAACCATGCCGTTTGCCCGCGAGAGATTACGCCGCGACACTAACAGCGTAATAGACGCCGACAGCGCCGGAAATTGAACAGACTGAAAGGCCGAGCTGGCCATCAGCAGCAGGTAAATGTGCCAAAGTTGGAGTTGGCCCATGATGGCTATTGCCGCCAGCACGGCCCCACACAGTCCGCTTCCTAAAACGCCCAGCAGCATTACCCAACGTCGATCCCATCTGTCGACGATAACTCCGGCAACCGGCAGGAGAGCGATCTCCGGAAGCACCGTAAAGAATGAGATGAGAGAGAACGCCGTGACCGATTTCGTCTGTTGATAAACCCACACACCCAGCACGAAGCCCGCGAGGTGGGAACCAAATAGAGAGGCCACCTGTCCTGCCCAAACGACTCCGAATGCCGCTCCGCCAGCGAGACGTTCGCTTCCGCGTAGCTTTCGCTTCGCCGTCAGTTTGGTTGAAACACTACTCATGCCGCAGGCCTCTCGCGGGGTCGAGCTTCAGGAGTCGTAACATCGGCAAGTAAGTCGCCGCCAACACGACGAACAACAATATGCCCGCCGGAATCAGCAAGATCTCGGGAGCCGTCGGCTTCACCTGATATAAGAGGTTGGAGAGGAGACGGCCCAGTGCAAGTCCTCCGGCCGATCCAATGACGAGGCCCAACAACGCGAGCAACGTCCCGCGCCCGACGACCAGCCTGATCAAATCGGCCCAGCGCGCCCCGAATGCCAGGCGGATGCAAAACTCCCTGGTCCTTTGTGTCACCGAATAGGCCGTCACGCCGTAAATGCCGAGCGCCGCCTGAAAGAGACCAAGAGCGGCGAATAAACTGGTGAGCAGCGCGGCGAAACGTTGCGGTCCAATAAACTCCGCGAGGTGCTGGTCCATCGTTGTGATCTCTGAGACCGATTGATTCCGGTTCAACGACTCGATCACACCGCGGATTGGATCTACCAGACTCAATGGTGAAGTGCTGGTGCGCACGAGTAGTGACACAGGCCGTGTGTTCTCTACCTGAAGGTAGGACAAGTACCAGACTGGCCGATCGATCCTGAAGTTGAAGCGATCTTCTTTAACATCGTCCACAACACCAACGACGGTGTACCACGGTGTGGTTGGCGCCGGCGGATGGCCCGGCCGTACGCGCTTGCCAAGAGGCGATTCACCGGGCCACTCACGATTAGCAAACTCTTTACTGATGACCACCACCGGAAGAGTGTCCGTGCGATCCTGCTCTTCAATCAGGCGGCCTTCCAGCAGCGTCAGGCCCAATGTCTCCATGTACCCGGGACTGACCAGTCGATGCGCAGTGATTGGAATCTCGCTGGCGTCATTAGCCGGCTTTCCTTCGACGGTGTATGACGCATCGAGACTGGAAACGGCGACCGGGATGTTTGTCGTGGTCCCGGCGGCAACTACCCCGGGCAGGCTCTTTACTTTGTCCAGCAGCCGCTTGGTAAATTCGGTTCGCTGGACGTACTGGGAGTAGTCTGCATCCGACAAATACAATTCCATGGAAAGCAGGTTGTCAGAACGAAACCCGAGCTTCGCCTCACTGAGACGTTGGAAGCTTTTCACCATCATGATCGCGCCAAAGAGCAGCACCGTAGCGACCGCGATCTCACCGACCATCAAAAACTCGAACGAGCGCCGGCCTTTCTTGCCCATACCACCGCGTTGACCGCCTTCGCCGAGGTCAGCCACGAGGTTGTCCGAAGTGGCCATGAATGCAGCCGGCGCCAGCACAAAAACAATTCCCGTCAACAACGACACGCCAAACGTGAAGACCAGCACGCTTCCGCTGATCGGCACCTGTTGGAATGAGTCTTTCATTGCGAAGAAATAGACAGGCTTGAGGGCCATCAAAGAGGTGGTCACGAAGCGTGCGAATAACAAACCGATGAAACCGCCGAGCAACGAGAGCAAGATGCCTTCCATGAGCAACTGGAGAAACAGCCGCTTACGGCTGGCGCCCAGGGCAAGCTGAATTGCGGTCTCATACCTTCGCTCTACAGATCTGCTCAGCAACAAAGTTGCGATGTTGGTGCAAGTGATAAGCAGGAGAAAGCCAACCACGCCCATCAACAGGAAGAGCGTCGGGCGGATGGTTCCAGTGATATCTCCGAGTAGTTGCTGCCGCAGCGGAATCAACTTGATGCCCCAGCCTTTGCGTTGCTCGGGATAGGTTCGTTCCAGATCCTGCGCTATGTTCTTCACTTCCCGGTTAGCATCTTCGATAGACACCCCCGGCTTGAGCCGCGCTACGAGAAAGTATTGATGCTGGGCCTGCTCTTTGATCGGCAGTGTCTCCATATTGAGGGGCAGCGACACCCAGATCTGGGTGCCGAGCGGTAGATCGAAACCTGGCGGAAGAACTCCGACGACTGTGTAGTTGTCCTTGCCCATGGACAGGCTGCGCCCGAGGACGTTTGGGTCGCCGGCGAAGCGACTCTGCCAAAGACTATGACTCAGAAGCGCGACGGGTGCGGCGCCTGCCTTGTCGTCTTCCGGCAAAAAGACGCGGCCGAGGATCGGCTTGGTTCGCAAAGTCGTGAGAAAGTCGCTGGAGATCGCGGCCCCTGAGAGACGCTCCGGCCTCTCCAGCCCGCGCAACGCGAAGACCTGATACGTCCCCAGGCCGATGTCGCTAAACAAGCGGCCGTGCGTTCTGAATGCGTTGGCGTCGAGGAGAGATGCTTCGAAAGGATCGTCTTCGGTGCGCATGTCGAGCGTGAACACCACGCGGTCCACTTCTTCCACGGGCAGCGGCCGGACGAGAAGTGCGTTTACGACGCTGAAGATGGCAGTGTTCGCTCCGATTCCCAGCGCCAGGCAGAAAACAATCACGGCGCTCAGCATCTTCTTGCGAATCAGCCGGCGACCTGCGAGACGGATTGTGTACAGTAACGTGGACATCAGTTTCCCCGAATACTCGAAAATGAGCAGCTACAAGCTCGTACCTATTGAAGCGGTCAGTGCTGGAAGTCTTTCATCGTTCAGCAACTCGCCGAGATGTGCCGCCAGCACCTTTACCGGTGGACCGTTGACAATTGAGTAATGGTCACCTTCGATCTCAAACACATCCGCATCCGCTGCGTAAGGCTTCCAACCGCGTGCTGAGTCGGAATCCGGTGCGGCGCTGCTGAAAATTGTGAGCTTGCCCGCGTAGGCTTGCGGTTTGTAAGCCAACAGTGCCGAAAGATTCGCACTATAGAGTTCAAACAGTTCTCGCAACTCGGCGGGCCCGAGGTCATCAGGCACAATCTCCGACGCTCGCGCTCTAGCCAGCAGCACCTCCAAAGTGTCTTCGAGTGAAAGGCCCCGCAAGTTGTCAACGGAAAAACCAAGACTCCTGCCTGAAACTCCTTCGAGGTCTGTGACAAACATGTGCAGGAGGTCGTGATGATCGAAATACTGCGGCGTCTCGATACTTTGCGGCGCATAAGAATCGATCAAAGCGAGTAGTTGTACGCGCTCACCTTCCTCGACGAGCTGCCGCGCCATCTCGAAAGCGATCACTCCACCCATGGACCATCCGCCCAGGCGATACGGGCCTTGCGGCTGAACCGTCCGCAAATGTCGTAAGTAATGACTGGCTAGCGCCTCAATCGTGTGCAGGTCTGACTGGCCGGCAAAAACAGGTGTTTGGAATGCGTAGAAAGGTTGCTCAGGCCCGAGCTGCCGCGCGAGTGCGGCGTAACAAAGTACATTGCCGCCGACGGGGTGAATGCAGAAGAACGGTGTCCGTTTTCCTTCTACGCGTATTGGCACGAGAGCCGAACGTTGCAAAGGTGGCCCGTCCTGCCGCAGTAAGGCGGCGAGCCGCTCGATGGTTGGACTTTGGAGCAGAAGGCTCAGTGGCGCCTCGCGGCCGAACTGTTTTCTGATCCGCGAGACCAATCGTACACCCAACAGCGAGTGACCGCCAAGATCGAAGAAGTTATCCCGGACGCCAACTCCTTCTACGCCAAGCAAGCTCTCCCAAATTCCTGTTAACGCAAACTCGATCTCATCGCGCGCTGCTAGATAAGTCTGCGCTTCCTTGACCCGGCTCGCGCTCGCCAACTGTCGCCGCTGATCGAGGCGGCCTGACAGTTCCCGATGTTCCTGTTCCGTGAACAACGAAATTTCCGACAAACGTTTGTCCGGCGCAGTCACGACCTCTTCAAGCAGCCGCTCGTAATGCTTGAGCATCCGTTTGATGGTCGCGGCCTCGAACAACTCGCTGCTGTACTCAAACGCGGTCAGCAACCCGCCCTCGGTTTCAGTGATAACAAGCGTCAGGTCAAACTTGGTTGTCGCCAGCTCGGCTTCCAAAACTTGCGCCTGCAAGCCAGCCATGTCCAACTTCAACGACGGAAGGTTCTGTAGCACACAGAAAACCTGGACCAGAGGATTGCGACTGAAGTCACGCTCTGGTTGCAGCTCTTCGACCAGCTTTTCGAACGGTACGTCCTGATGCGCGTACGCATCGAGGGCAACTTCGCGCACCGCACCCAGCAACTCGCTGAAACTCATCTCGCCGGACAAGTCTGTGCGCAGCACGAGAGTGTTCACGAAGAATCCGATCAGACCCTCGATGGCTTCGCGATTGCGGTTGGCGACAGGCGTACCAACCGCGATGTCGTACTGTCGCGTGTAGCAATGCAGCAAAACCTTGAAGGCTGCGAGCAGTGTCATAAACAGCGTCGCACCTTCCCGCAGGCTGAGTGCTCTGACGGCCTCCGTCAACTCTGCGGACAAAGCCAGACGCTCGTGTGCGCCGCTGAAGCTCTGCACCGGCGGGCGCGGTCTGTCAGCCGGCAACTCCAGCACTGAAACGCCCGCTAACTTTTTCTTCCAGAATTCCAACTGCGCTTCCAGAATCTCGCCACTCAACCACTCTCGCTGCCAGGCCGCGAAGTCTGCATACTGAATCGGCAACTCCGGGAGCGGTGAGTCACGGTCATCGAGGAACGCTTCGTAGAGCGTCGTCAACTCTCGCAGCAAGACGCTCATCGACCATCCGTCCGAAACGATGTGGTGCATCGTCAGCAACAGCACGTGGTCCTCTTCTCCCAATCGCAGCACACCGGCGCGCAGCAAAGGTCCGTTGGATAGATCGAGCGGGAGTTGTGCTTCGGCCTCGGCAAGCCGGCCCGCCTCGTGCTCGCGCTCGGCCGGCTCGAGTTCAGTCAGGTCAGTAAGTGGGAAGGAAATCGGGAGCGGCGGCGCGAATACTTGCACCGGCTGGCCATCAACCTCGGGAAAGGTTGTGCGCAGAGATTCATGGCGGCGGACGATCTCCGTCAACGCCTGCTCGAGCGCTCCCACCTTCAATTGGCCCTTGAGCCGGAGAGCGGTTGGCATGTTGTAGACGGGACTGTCAGCGACCAGCTTATCGAGAAACCAGAGTCTCTGCTGTGCAAACGACAGTGGCAGTGCTGCGTTGCGCGGAACGGAAACTATAGGCTTGAACAGAGTGTTCTGCCCGTTATGCCGCACCGCTTCGATGTGCCGAGCCAACCCGGCCACGGTAGGACGCTCGAAGAGTTGCCGCAATTCTATTTCGACGCCAAATACCTTGCGCACGCGCGAGGCTACCTGAGTCGCCAGGAGTGAGTGACCTCCCAACTCAAAGAAGTTCTCGTCACTTCCCACTCTCTCAATGCCGAGCACCTGGCGCCATACACTCGCCACCAACTCTTCACTCGGACTCCGCGGCTCGGCAAGCTGCGGCATCACTTCACGCACTGACGCGTCCGGTGCGGGCAACCTCTTGCGGTCCAACTTACCGTTCGGAGTGAGAGGCAGCTCGTTCAGTCGTACAAACGCGCCGGGGACCATGTAACTCGGCAACTTCGTCTGCAAGTAAGTGCGCAGGTCGGCCACACTCAGGCCCGCGTCCTCCGGTGTGACGAGGTACGCGACCAGACGCTGGCCTCCGACTGCGTCATCCCTCACCAGCACGACCGCTTCGCGCACTGAAGGATGACTCGCCAGCACCAATTCGATTTCGCCCAGCTCGATACGATACCCGCGCACCTTGACCTGATGGTCGGCGCGGCCGAGAAACTCCAGCGTTCCGTCTGTGAGCCAGCGAACGCGGTCGCCTGTCCGGTACATCCGCGCTCCCGGCTCCGTGCTGAACGCGTTCGGCACAAACTTCTCCGCTGTCAATTCAGGCCGGTTCAAATAACCTCGCGCCAGCCCCATTCCTCCGATGTAAAGCTCACCGGGCACACCCGTGGCGGCGGGATGACCATCCCGGTCGAGAATGTAGACCTGAGTGTTGGCGATGGGTCGTCCAATGCCGGGGGTGTTGGCGATAGAACTCGCGATGTGTGTGAAGGTTGAATAGGTAGTCGTCTCGCTTGGACCATAAAGATTGTAGAGCCGGTGTTCGGGCAGCGTGGCATAAAGCTTTCGTGCGAGGTCGGCCGAAAAAGCTTCGCCGGCGAGATTCACGATCGCAGCCGAACGTGGCAGATCGTCTTCTCGTAACAGTTCCCTGATGGCTGAGGGCACTGTGTTGATCAGCGTCACTTCTTCCTTCCCGGGAAGATCCGGCAACGCGAGAACGTTATCCACGAGAATGATGCGGCCGCCGAAACAAAGCGGCAGGAAGAGCTCGAAAATGGAAAGATCGAAGCAGACTGAGGTCGCGGCGAGAAGTCCTTTGCGGCACTCCTCAGGATAGACTTCATCTGCCCAGTTTAGGAACGAGACGACACTCCGGTGCGTTATGCCTACACCTTTCGGCCGGCCCGTCGAACCGGATGTGTAAATGACGTAAGCGAGATTATCGGGTCCAGCGAGGGATTCGAGATTCGTCGTGCTCTCCGAATCGATGTGCTCCCAGTCCGCATCGAGGTAGATTCTTTCAACCGCGGCTTCAGGGGCGATAGAGTGAACTTTCCTGCTGGTTAAGAGGATCGGCGTACCTGCATCGCTCAGCATGTACGTCACCCTCTCCGCCGGATAATCAGGATCGAGTGGGACGTACGCCGCACCTGCCTTTAATACGCCGAGCATGCCTACCACTAAATCGATCGAGCGTTCCAGACAAATGCCAACCTGGACCTCTGGCCCGACACCGCGAGTTCTGAGGTAATGCGCCAACTGATTTGCACGGGCATTCAACTGGTCGTAGGTGATTTGATCTCCAGCGCAACTGAGAGCGACTAGCTCAGGCGTCCGCTCCACCTGTTGCTCGAACAACTCCTTGAGGCTGTGGTCCGAGTTGTAATCTCTCTGCGTCTCGTTCCATTCCACGAGCAGTTGTGACTGCTCTTCCGGGGACAGCATGACCAGTTCGCGGATGCGTTGTTCCGGGTCGGCCACTATTGCTTCCAATAGTTGTCCGAAGTGGCGGCCCATGCGGGCGATAGTGGCCGCATCGAAGAGGTCGCAGTTGTAAGCCAGTTCGCCTTCAAGTCCGCGGTCGGAGGCACGCAGGCCGAAAAGCAGATCGAACATGGCTTTCCCGCTTTGCAGGTTGTAGGGAACTACTTTGAGGCCCGCAATCTCCCGTTCCATGGCCGGGTAGTTGAGCAGGAAAACGAACATCGCTTGAATGAAAGGCGTGCGGTTCGACGTGCGCTCGGGCTGCAATTCTTTAACGATGAGATCGAAGGGAAGATACTGGTTGGTGTAAGCACCGAGCGCCACATCCCGTACGCGGCGCAGGAATTCGCAAAACGTGGGATTGCCTGACGCATCGACGCGTAACACGATTGGGTTATCGAAGAAACCGACGACGCTGTCCAACTCCACACGATTGCGGTTGGCGATTACCGAGCCCACCGGCAGATCGTCCTGATTGGTGTAGCGATGAAGCAGCACCTGAAAGACGGCCAGCAGGACCATGAACTGGGTGACATCTTCGCGGCGTGCAAGCGCCTGCACGCCTTCGTTGATCGCTGGCGGGAAGCGGACGTATTCGGAGGCTCCGTTCATAGTCTCGACGGTAGGTCGTGGGCGATCGGAAGGAAGATCGAGTGGAGTTGCGGAAAGCCCGGCCAGCTTATCTTTCCAGTAAGAGAGTTGCCGTGTCAGCACGTCGCCCTGAAGCCAATTTCGCTGCCAGACTCCGAAGTCGGCGCACTGGACGGGCGGTAGCGGCAGTGATGGCGATTGACCGTCGACGTACGCAAGGTAGAGTTGTTCCAGCTCGCCGAGCAGCACACCGCCCGACCAAAGATCGTAAGCGATGTGATGGATGCTCAGGATGAAGACATGATCTTCGTCACCCAGGCGAAGCAGCCTGGCGCGCGCGACGGGAGACCTGCCGATGTCGATGGGGAGCTGTGCGTCTTCGTTGGAGAGCCGGAGAGCCGCATCTTCTCGCTCATCGTCAGGCAACCCGCTGAGGTCGACAATGGACAGTTTGTAATGCTCGTGCGGATGAACGATCTGGACCGGAGTCGTATTGAAGATTTCATAGCTTGTCCGCAAGGCCTCGTGACGTTGCAGCAAATCGTTGAAGGCGGCCTCTAATGCTGATGCATCCAAAGGCCCCCGGATACGACCCGAGCGACAGGTGTTGTAGGTTGGAGTGCCTGGGGTCAACTGCTCGAAGAGCCACAGATTCTCCTGCGCGAACGACAGGGGCAGTGCCTGCTCGCGCGAGACGGGCAGGATCGGCGGGACCTCGAGGTCCTGTCCCGAGATCAAGGCCGTCTGAATGCGTTCAGCGAGTCCGGCAACTGTGGGCGACTCAAACAAAGCTCGCAGCGGGAGACTCACATGAAAGTTGTCGCTAATCCGCGAGACGATCTGCGTCGCCAACAGAGAGTGGCCACCGAGATCGAAGAAGTTGTCGTTGATGTCGACACGCTCCAGTTGCAAGGCGTCCGCCCAGATTTCGGCCAGCAGCTCCTCACCCAGCGTGCGCGGGGAAGCGTAGCCCTCAGTCGCCGTTACTCTGTCAGGCGCGGGCAAGGCCTTACGATCCACTTTTCCGTTCGGAGTGAGCGGCAACTGCTCCAACATCACAAAAGCCGATGGGATCATATAGTCGGGCAGGTGCTGTCTCAGGTGGCTCCTCAATTCTGCCGTCGACACGTCGCCGTTTTTAGTCACGATGTACGCGACGAGCTGCTTGTCCGCATACCGATTTTCACGCGCCACCACGACGCTCTGCGCGATCGCACCATATCTGCTCAGCACAGATTCGATCTCGCCGAGCTCAATGCGGAATCCTCTAATTTTCAATTGGAAGTCACTGCGCCCGAGAAACTCGATCTCGCCGCCGGCCAGGTATCGCGCCAGATCACCCGTGCGATACATCCGCGCGCCCGGTTGACGCGCCAATGGATTGGGAATAAATTTTTCCGCCGTGAAACCGGGCTGATTCAAGTAACAACGCGCCAGTCCATCACCGGAGATATACAGCTCTCCCGGAACGCCCACCGGCGCCGCTTGCAGATAACCGTCGAGGATGTAAACCTGCGTGTTCGCAATGGGCCGGCCGATGGGCACGTTGTCCGGAACCGCGCCGGCGCGATCCATGTGGTAGCAACAGGTAAACGTCGTTCCCTCGGTTGGTCCATAGCCGTTGGTCAGGCGACACTCGTCTAACTCCTGCACTGCTTTTCTGACGTGTTCCGCTGAGAGCACGTCACCACCGGCCAGCAATTGGCGCAGGTTTTTAAGATCATCAACCCGGCTTTCGACCATCTGGTGAAACAGTCCGGCCGTAAGCCACAGGACAGTGACCTCCTGCTCTCTGATAACCTGACCCAACTCTTCCAGCGAAGCTTGCTTATGTGGAAACAGAACGAGGCATGCGCCGTTGAGCAGGCTTCCCCAAATCTCGAACGTTGAGGCGTCGAAAGAGATCGGAGCGAATTGCAGGAAACGTTCTTCCGCCCTGAAGCGCGCGTAGTGGTTCCCCTTCACCAGGCGCACGACATTGCCATGAGTGACGGCGATTCCTTTGGGCTTCCCGGTCGACCCGGAAGTGAACATCAGGTAAGCCAGGTTGTCGGGATAGCAAAGGTTCGGAGGGTTTGCAGCGGAATAGTTTGAGATCTGGTCCTGCTCGGTATCGAGACTGATCACCTGGGCGCTGGAACTAGGCAAAAACTGCTCGAGATTTTCATCGGTCAAAAGAATGACGACGTTGCTCTCTTCGAGCATGAACGCCAAACGTTCGATCGGATACTCCGGATCGAGCGGCACATAAGTCCCGCCGGCCTTGATGATGGCCAGCAGCCCGATGATCAGGTCCAGACTTCTGTCCAGACAGATGCCGACTCTCATCTCTGGTCCGATGCCCAGCTCAAGCAGATAATGCGCCAGCCGGTTCGCTCTCTCGTTCACCTCGCGATAGCTGATCTCCTGCTGTCCGACGATCAAAGCGACCGCCTCTGGCTTCTCCGCCACCTGTTGCTCGAACAATTCCTGGATGGACGCTTCGCGCGGGTAATCAGTCGCCGTCCGGTTCCATTCCGTCACGAGTTGGCGGCACTCGTCTTCCGTCAGCAACGAGAGTTCCGAAAGGTGCTTTTGCGGTTGACTTAAGGCATGGCCCAACAACGTTTGAAACTGGCTCGCTATCCGGACGATAGTGTCTGCTTCAAACAGATCGGTGCTGTACTCGAGTTCCCCGGTCATGGCTGGCTCGGAGTCGGTGATTATTAACGTGAGATCGAACTTGGCTGTCCGGCTCGGCAGTTGCAGCCGATTTAGCACGAGACCCGGAGCGATCAACTCGGTTTCAGGCGCGTTCTGAAAAGTAAACGCCACCTGGTAGACCGGTGTGCGACTCAAGTCACGCTCAAGTTGCAACTCGTCTACAAGCTTCTCGAACGGCAAGTCCTGATGAGCCTGGGCCGAAATGTTTACATCGCGAACCCGCGCGAGCAGCTCGCGGAAGCTCGGATTCCCGGACAAGTTCGTGCGCAACACCAGCGTGTTAACGAAGAAGCCGATCAGGTTCTCCAGCTCTGTGCGGCTGCGATGGGCGTGAGCGGAACCGACCAACACGTCCTCCTGCCCGCTGTACTTCCCAAGCAACGCACTCCAGGCCGCGAGTAAAACCATGAACGGCGTGACGCGTTCCTGCTGGCTCAACTCTCGCACTGCGCTCGAAAGCGATGATGAAAGACTGAAGCGATGCGTAGCCCCGGACGATGTCCTTGTCGCCGGTCGCGGTTTGTCCGTAGGCAGATCCAAACTTGCGGGAGCGCCCTTCAGTTGTTCGAGCCAGAAGGTCCTTTCGCTTTCCAGTCTCTCACCCGCCAGCCATTCACGTTGCCAGATGGCGAAGTCGGCATATTGAATCGGAAGTGGCGGGAGTGGCGAAGGCTGTCCGTTCGTGAACGCGCTGTAGAGAGCGATCAACTCGTGAATCAACACACCCGATGACCAGCCATCAGAGATGATGTGGTGCGCGCTGACGAGCAGGAGGTGTCTTTCAGCCGCCAACGTGATGAGCACAACGCGCAGCAGAGGACTCTGCGAGAGATCAAAAGGCGTGGAGGTTTCTTCACTCAGAATTCGTTGCGTCTCCGCTTCGCGATCCGCTTCGGCGAGATGCGCCAGCTCAATCAACTTGATTCCAAGTTGAGCCTCCGGTGCGATCTTCTGCACGGGCTCACCGCCGTTGGCGACGAATGAGGTGCGCAGGGCCTCATGCCGGCGAATGATTTCGTTCAGGCTTTTTTCGAGTGCCGGCAAATTGATGCGCCCGTCGATGACGACAGCATCGGAGATGTTGTAGGCGGCGCTCTCCGGCTCCCACTGGGCCGTGAACCACAGTCGTTCCTGTGAATAAGAAAGAGGCGCTTCACCATCGCGCGGCACAGGGCGGATCGGCGGCGCCGGCGATGATTCGAGCGACGACTGCACCTGACGGAGAAACCCCACCAGATCGGCTTTGCGCTCTGCCAGTTGTGCTTTCAGCTCCGCGGTCAACGTGCCCTGCGGCGCTCTGAAACGCAATTGGTCCCCATCCAACCACAGTCTCACGCCCAGATGGCTAAGATCGGCAATGAGATCTGTGACACTCATAACACGCCCTCCTCTAAAATCATGCCGGCGTCTTCACCTTGTTCGTTCATAACTGCGGTTACCCAGCGCGTGGCGGTCACCGACTTCGCCACGCCGGATACCGTTGACGCTTCAAAGAAGGTCTTGAGCGATACTTCAATCCCAACCCTGTCTCGCAGGCGAGAGAGAAACTGCGCGGCCAACAAAGAGTGACCACCCAGATCAAAGAAGTCGTCGTTGAGTCCAATCCTTTCCACGTTCAGCAATTCTCTCCAACACTGCACAATCGTTTTCTCCAACTCCGACTGTGGCTCCAGGTAGGCGGTGCTCTCTCTCACCTGACTGCCGATGTCAGGCGCGGGCAGCGCCCTGCGATCAATCTTCCCATTCGGCGACAGCGGCATTCGCTCCAACGTCACCAGCGCCGCCGGTACCATGTAATCCGGCAGCCGTCGACGTAGTTGCTCGCGCACGTCGGCGCTATTCGTCTCGCCGCCTGCTTCCCGGACCACGTAACCGACGATGCGCGCATCGCCAGGCGTGTCTTCTCTGACGATGACCGTCGCCTCGGAAACGCCGGGCACTTGAGAGAGAGCGACCTCGATCTCGCTCAGCTCGATGCGGTTGCCGCGAATTTTTACCTGGCTATCAATTCTTCCGACGTACTCGATATCGCCGTCCACCATGTATCTCGCAAGGTCGCCGGTGCGGTAGAGACGCGCGCCTGCTTCCTGACTGAAAGGATCGGGCACAAAACGCTCGGCAGTGAGATCAGCGCTGCGCCAGTAACCACGGCCCACCGCTACACCTCCGATGTACAACTCGCCAACGACACCAACCGCCGCCGGCTGCATCCAGGGGTCAAGCACGTAGAGTTGCGTGTTCGAAATCGGACGGCCTATCGGCACCGCTCGATTCCCTTCCGCCTGGCACTCCCAATAACTCACGTCCACCGCGGCTTCGGTCGGGCCGTACAGGTTGTGCAACTTCGCGTCGAACTTTTGATCGAACCTGGCGACGAGATCACTAGTCAAAGCCTCGCCACTGCTCATCACCTGTCGCAGGCTCGGACTTCCCTCGATCGCAGCTTCTTCCAAAAACACGCGCAGCATCGAGGGCACGAAGTGCATCGTCGTGATGCTTTGCTCTTTGATCAACTCCGCGAGGTAACGGCTATCGCGATGACCTTCGGGCCTTGCGACCACAAGCCTCGCGCCCGTGATCAGCGGCCAGAAAAACTCCCACACGGAGACGTCAAAGCTGAAGGGAGTTTTCTGCATTACCCTGTCGGCGGGTGTGAGTTGATACTGTTTCTGCATCCAGAGAAGGCGGTTGCTGATAGCGCGGTGTGTGTTCATCGCGCCTTTCGGTCGACCAGTCGAGCCTGACGTGTAGATAACGTAAGCGAGATTATCTTCGCTGATCGGCACGTCCGGATTAGTGTCGCTCTCGGCGTCTATCTCGCCTCCATCTGCGTCGAGGTAGATGATCTTCCCGGTGATGGCGCTCATGCGCGCGGCCAAGTCGGTCTGCGTGAGCAGCACGCTCACCTGTGCGTTATCGAACATGTAGGCGAGTCGCTCTTCGGGATAACTCGGATCGAGCGGCACATACGCGGCCCCGGACTTCAGGACACCGAGTAGTCCCACAATCATTTCCAGACTTCTCTCCATGCTGATCCCGACGAGCGTTTCACGTCTCACGCCCTGCTTGACGAGATAATGGGCGAGCCGATTGGCGCGAGCGTTCAATTCTCCGTAGCTGAGTTGCTTGCCTTCGAAGACGACGGCCGGTGTCTCGGGCGTCCGCGCCACCTGCTCTTCAAACAACACATGTAAGCAGGACGCCCGTTGATACTCGACGCCCGTATCATTCCACTCAACGAGTATTCGGTCTCGGTCTTCATCCGAGAGCAGCGAGTATTGTGAAAGCCGCCGGCTCGGATCGGCGGTGATGGCCTCGAGCAGAATCCTGAATTGGGTGATAAATCGCGTGATGGTCGTATGGCGGAACAGGTCTGTGCAGTATTCAATGACACCGTTCAGCCCTTCTTCCGTCTCCCACATGTCGATGTTCATATCAAACTGTGCGGCGCCGCTGTGCAGCCTCTCGAGGCGCAGTGTCAGATCGGGCAGATCGACCTTGGGTGACGAGTAATTCATCATGTAATTGAACATCACCTGGAACAGCGGCGAACGGCTGATGTCACGTTGTGGCTGAAGCGCCTGGACCAGCAACTCGAATGGCACATCCTGGTGCGCGTATGCGCCGAGAGATGTTTCGCGCACGCGGTCAAGTAATTCGGTGAAAGTAGGATTGCCGGACAGATCCGTGTAGAGGGTCAGCGTGTTCGCGAGGAACCCCATCAGCTTTTCTGATTCGAGCCGGTTGCGATTCGCTATCGGCGACCCAACGACGATCTGATCCTGTCCTGTGTATCGCCAGAGCAGAGTCTTGAAAGCGGCGAGCAGGGTGATGAAAGGAGTGACACCGTGTTTCTTACTCAGTACTGCAACACTCCGCGCCAGGTCGGGCGGAAGTTGTAGATACTGTCTCGCGCCGCGATAAGACTGTACGGCGGGTCGCGGGAAGTCAGCCGGCACATCGAGGTGAGGCGGCGCACTTTCCAGCTTGCGACGCCAATAGTCGAGTTGATTCTCGAGCACTTCACCCTGAAGCCACTGTCGCTGCCAGTGTGCATAATCCACCCACTGTATGTCAGGTTCGGGCAGTGGCGAGGGTTCGTCCTTGACGAATGCCTGGTAGAGAACCGCCAGCTCGAAAATGAATATTTCGCGCGACCACATGTCGTAGGCAATGTGGTGCGTGGTCATTGCCAGCAAGTGCCTGTCAGGTCCTATTCGAACGAGGAAACAACGGACCATCGGTCCCGTTGCGAGGTTGAATGGACGCTGCGCGTTATCCTTCGCCAGCTGCATGGCGGCGGCGTCTCGCTCGTCTTCCGGAAGATCTTGTAAATCTTCGACCGCAAGGTGGAAAGGTGCGGGCGGATTAATGATCTGGACCGGTCTGCCGCCGGATGAGCCGTAAGTCGTCCGCAGAATTTCATGGCGGCGCAAGATCTCAGTGAAAGCTGCTTCCAGCGCCTTCACGTCGAGGTGACCATCGAGATAGACGGCGCCCGGTACGTTGTAAGCAGTGAGTCCCGGCTCGAGTTGGTCCAGGAACCACATCCGCTCCTGTGTGAAAGAGAGTGGCAAGTCACCAGCGCGGGTGATGCGGACGATGGGCGGCGCGGCGATGCCCTCGGCTTTACTTTGCAGGGTTTCGATAGCTCGCGCCATTCCTCCGATGGTCGGGCACTCGAAGAAGAGGCGCAGCGGCGGCTCTACCTTGAAGACTTTGCGGATGCGGGAGATCACTTGCGTGACGAGCAATGAATGCGCGCCGTGCTCGAACAAATTGTCTTCAACTCCGATGCGCTCCGTGTTCAGAATTTCTGACCAGATTGCGGTCAAGACTTCTTCTGTCGGGTTGCGCGGGCCAATGAAGTTTTGATTGTCCTGGCTAGCTGCTTCGGGTGCGGGCAGAGCTTTGCGATCAACTTTTCCATTCGGCGAGAGAGGCATCCGCTCCAACGTCACCAGCGCCGCCGGCGCCATGTAGTCCGGCAACTGTTTACGCAGTTGCCCTCGCACATCCGCGCTATTCATCTCCGCGTTTGCTTCCCAGATCACGTAGCCGACGAGGCGCGCATCGCCGGGCGTGTCCTCCCTGACGATGACCACTGCTTCGGAAACGCCAGGCACTTGAGAGAGGACGGCTTCGATCTCGCCGAGCTCGATGCGATGACCACGTACTTTGACCTGATGGTCCATGCGTCCGAGGAACTCAATGCTTCCGTCCGGCAAGTATTTCGCACGGTCTCCGCTGCGATACATGCGGGCGCCAGGCTCACGGCTGAACGGATCAGGTATGAAGACCGAGGCTGTACGCGACGGCAACGACAGATAACCACGCCCAACTCCAACGCCTCGCACGCACAACTCTCCGGGCACGCCGACCGGCAGCAGGTTCAATTCCGGATCTACGATTGCCACCTGCAAGTTTCCCACTGGTGTTCCAATCGATACGCGGCTCACACTCTCATCAGGCGGCTCATGAATCGGCGCTAACGTGACATCGTCAGAGCATTCCGATGGACCATACGCATTCATCAGCGGCACGTTTGGATAAGTCCTGAGCCATTCGCGACACAGTGCGACTGGAGCTTCTTCTCCGGTCGGCAGCAGCCATCGCAACGACCGCAACTCGGGCTTGTGCTTTTGCGCCTTCATGTCAGCCAGCGCCACTTGCAGCAGTGAAGGCACTATCTCGAACACTGTCACCCCCGCGCGATCGACCTCACTCAGCAAGCGCGGCGGATCCTGTGTGATCTCGTCAGGGAAGATGACCACGCGCCCGCCGATGATCAGCGGGGCAAGAAACTGCCAAACTGAAATGTCGAAACATTGCGAGGCCGTTTGCGCCAGCACGTCTGACTCAGTCATCGAGAGCGCCTCAATGTTGGCCCAAAGGTGATTGACCATGCCGCGGTGATGAATCATTACGCCCTTCGGCACGCCCGTCGATCCTGACGTGTAGATGATGTAGGCGAGGTTGTCCGGCAAACTGCGCGGCGGCAGGTTCTGTGTCTCGCGTTGTTGCTCGAGTGCGTCTTCGACGACTACTACAGGCACTTCCCGATCGTCACAAACTTCGTTGAGGGTCCCGAGAAACTCCCTTGCAGTGACAACCAGACGCGCGCCACTCTGCTCCAGAATCGTGCGCACTCTTTGCGCCGGATAATCAGGGTCGAGCGGCAGATATGCGCCACCTGCTTTCAATACAGCAAGGATGCTGATCATGAGATTGATGTCGCGACGCATAAAGAGTCCGACTACTGACTCCGCGCCCACTCCCTGCTCCACCAATAAACGCGCGAGCAGATTGGCTCGTTGGTTGAGCTCCGCGTACTTTAGTTGACCTGGACCACAAATCACCGCAATAGCATCGGGAGTGCGCTCGACCTGCGCTTCAAATAGTCGCGGGAAGGCAGCGTCGAGTTGATAATCTCTGGCCGTCGCGTTCCACTCGTTCAGCAAACGAATGCGATCTGCATCGGTAATTAAGGAGTAGCGTGAAATCTGTTGGTCCGGTTCCGCCGCGATGCGCTCGAGGAGATTGATGTAATTGCCGACCAGGCGGGCTGCGGTCGATGGATCGAAAAGATCGGTGTCGTATTCGAGCCACCCGCCGATGCCCTCCGGCTCTTCCCAAAGATCAAGAGTTAGATCGAGTTGGGCCGTGCCGTTCTGAACGGGCAGCGCTTCGAAAGTGAGGCCGGTCACTTGATAAGCAGAGCGCGGCGAGTTTTGCAGGATGAAGTCGCTTTGAAAGAGCGGGTTCCGGCTCATACTCCGCGTCGGTTGCAATACTTCCACCAGTCGTTCGAAGGGAAAATCCTGATTTGCGAAGGCTTCAAAGGTCGTCTCGCGCACGCGCCGTAGCAGCTCGCGAAAACTGGGATCGCCCGAAAGATCTGTGCGGAGGATCAGTGAGTTGACGAAGAAACCCACCATGCCTTCGAACTCTGACCGGTTGCGATTGGCGACGGGAGCGCCAACGACGATGTCGCTCTGTCCGGTGTAACGATGAAGGAGAACTTTCCAGCCCGCGAGCAGCGTCATGAAGAGTGAGGCCTTCTCTTCCTGTGCAATCGCGCGCAAAGCGTCCGTCAGCTGCTGCGGTATTTTCAAAAAATGTTTCGCGCCCCAGATACTCTGCACGGGCGGACGCGGGCGATCGGTAGGCAACTCCAAAGCCTCAGCCATCCCACTCAGCTTCTGTTTCCAGTACGCGAGCTGCGACTGCAAGGCTTCTCCCTGAAGCCACTCACGCTGCCACGTCGAGTAATCGCAATACTGGATGGGAAGCTCCGGCAGCGGTGACGGTCGACCAGCAGAAAAGGCTTCGTAAAGCGCCGCCAACTCTTTCATGACAACCCGCACCGACCAGACATCGCCGATGATGTGGTGCATCATCATCACGAGCACATGATCCCGCTCATTCAGCACCACCAGCGTTGCTCGCAACAGCGGCGAGCGCGTCAAGTCAAACGAGCGCTGGCATTCGCTGGTAATGAGTCTCTCGACGTGGACCATCTGCTCTGCTTCGGGAAGCTCGCGGATGTCGAGGATGGGAATCTCAAACTTCACGGACGGAGCGATGACCTGTACCGGCAGCCCAGCGTCGGCGGCAAAACTCGTGCGGAGAGCTTCGTGACGTTTGATGATCTCGTTAAAGCAGTTTTCGAGAACCTCGATGTCGAGCGACCCGAGAAGTCGAACAGCCGCCGGGATATTGAACGCCGGTGTACCAGGGTCAAGCTGATCTATGAACCACAGACGTTGTTGAGCAGAGGAAACGGGGCCGGGACTGAACTTCTGCCGCCGGGGAATTTTCACCGCCGTGGCTTTCTCCGGCAGCGACTCTTTCTTGCTGGCCTTCTCCTTGAGCAGCAATTCCAGCAGTTGCCGTTTGTTCGCGGAAAGACTTTCTGCGCGCTTTGCGAGAGGAGTAGTCATAATTACCTTCACTTCGCCGAGGCTGTCGCCGGTACGAGTTTCAACGAGCTGGTGGCTTCGGTCTCCACTGCCTTTCGCGTAAACAGGAGCGGGTGATATTTCAAGTTTTGCCACATCGGGATTTGGTCTGCGCGATGCGCATGGAATAACAATTCGCTTTGACCGGTGCTGTTGATTGCCACCGAATGATCCCAATCGCTTACGTCCATGATGATTCGCTGCGAGGTTCCGGCGGTGGCCGCATAGGGATGGTCCGGCTCGTCCCAGGTAAACCACGCCGCGTTAACTGTGAAGCGGTCACATCCCGGTGCGGCAATCGGGCCGTAGCTGAAAAGTTTCGAGACTACGGGGATATCGACCATGCCGAAAGGACGATGACGAAAACTCATCGTGTGTAACCGTCCCCACGTCCATTCGCTCGGGTTTGGACCGTAGTGCTTGCTGAGCCAGGCGACTGCGTCAGAGAGACTGCGGCGTACAATGTCGTCTCGCGTCTCGACCTGCGGCGTCGAAACGTCGTCAAACAGACTGCTCGTCCCGTCGTTCATGAGCTTCAGCATGACTGGACCATGAATCCAGTAGAACTCCATGTATTCGTCCGTTAGTTCCGGGCCCAGCTCGTCCTTGACTGTGTCTTCGACGAGAAAGCGATACCACACCTGATAGATCGCCGCGCCAACCTGATCCGGATCGCACTTCAGGTTCCAGGCTCGAAGCTGGTCGATCGCGCGCGCCTCGAGATCGTTGGCAGGTTTGATCGCGAGCAGGTGCGGGCGCAGGCTCTCGGCCGGGAGATGGTAGGTGTCTCCCATGATTAACTTCGCGTCATCCACGCTGAGTTGTTTTTGAGCTGAAAGAAGTTGATTGAGACGAATCGCACGAAATGGATCAGCAAACTCATAACCCAGTTGATAAGGATAATTATCCGCCACGGGCTTCTGGTTGGCAGTGATGATCAAACCATCTGTTGGATTGAATAGTTGCGGCAGTCCTTCGAAGGGTATGTATCCCCGCCAATCGTATTCACCTGTCCAGCCAGCCACTGGAACGATGCCTTGATCGATGGGCGCCCGGACGGGAATGCGGCCGGTCGTTTGATATCCGATGTTGCCGTCGACATCAGCGTAGATGAAGTTGATGTTTGGACCATTCCAAAGACTGAGCGCGTGTCGAAACTCGTTCCAGTCGCCGGCGCGGTTTAAGAGAAGGATAGACTCAATCAGGGTGTCGCTTTCACCGGCGGACCAGGACAACGCGAGGGGTCGCGCGTCCTTAAACCGTCTGATCCAATTATTCACGAGCGGACCGTGTCTCGTGTGAGCGACGCGCAACACCACCGGGGCCGCATCCTTCACTTTGATCTGTTCCTCTTCAAACTGCAGTGGCTGCCACTCGCCATTAACTTCATAACTGCGCGGGTCAGCATCGTTGTCGACCTTCTCGACGAAGAAATCCTGCACGTCAGCAACGAGATCGGTCAGACCCCAGGCAATGCGCTGGTTGTGGCCTATGCTGATACCCGGTGTCCCGGCCAGGGAGTAACCGATCGTGTCGTAGCCGCCGCCGTGAAGACCGCTGGCGTACCAGACTGACGGTAAGAACAAATCGAGGTGCGTGTCGTTACCGAGCAACGGCCGTCCGGTGGTGGTCCTGTTGCCCGCCACCACCCAACTGTTGCTGCCTTTTGTGGGGCCGGCCGTGCCCAGAGTTTTGGCAACCGACTTGATGCTTTGCAAAAGCTGCCGGTAGTTGTCGGTATCCTGAGCTATGATCAGCGGCGCCTGCGCGTCATATGGCGGCAGTAGTTGTTTCGCTACTGTCTCCTGCGACTTTGAGATAATGCGCGCGCGGCTGATCTGTATTGAGGCGTTCTCGGACAACACCCACGACATCAGTTTGACGATGACCAGACTGTCCACCGGAGTCCAGGGTTCGGGAGCAACGCCGAGTATTCTGAATTCAACGGTGAGGTTGTTTCGGTTCTGGTTGAGATACGTATTGAGGCCTTCGGCATAGGCCTCCAACGCCGCGCGGTCTTCACCGTTCATTCGTTCCCAATCGCGTTGCGCGGCTCGCCGCATTCCCAGGACCCGCGTGAAGCGATCGATACCAACCGTGTCCGGCCCAAGAAACTCGCTCAGTCTTCCACTTCCTACACGCCGGCTGAACTCCAACTGCCACATCCGATCCTGTCCCTGCACGAATCCTTGAGCGAAGAAGAGATCGTGAGAGTTTTGCGCGTAGATGTGCGTCACTCCCCACTTGTCCCGGATTACTTCAACCGGCGCCTGGAGCGACTGCGCGGAGATCGTCCCTGAAACCTGTGGCCACGAACGCCGGATCATCCATGCGCCTACCGCCAACAGGACCACCACGACGACGATGAGCACGGCGCCAAGCCACATCAACACCCGCAATGCACGGCGCAGCCAGGTTCTTTTCGCCGGCTTGGAGATGCTCATGCCGTGGCCTCCTTGCTCAGGCCTTGTTGCCTCTTGAGCAGTTCCTGCTCCGCCTCTTCTTCAGAGAGTTGTTCGAGCATGCTCATGATCTCGGCGAGCTCACTGTCGTCCGACTCTCCGCTCTGCGGTTCGATAGCCTTCGCCAACTCGGCCACCGTGGAAGCTTCGAAAATCAGACGCAGTGGCAGGTTCTGGTTGAAGTCGTCGCGAAGACGCGAGAGGAGGCGGACGGCGATGAGCGAGTCGCCGCCGAGCTCGAGAAAGCTGTCGTGAGCACCAATCTGATCGATACCCAGCAGCTCGCTCCAAATCTGAGCGATGCTTTGCTCGGTTGGCGTACGCGGTGCGACGTAAGCGACCCGTAAAGTCGGCCGTGCATAAACTGTGATCGGCTGCCTCTCAGATTTCGCCGCGGAGGCATTAATCAAAGCTTCCAGCTTATTCCAACCCTCAGTTAGCGGTTCAGCCGAGACAATGACCTGTGTGGCTCCGGCATGAAGCACCTGCTCGATCGCATGGTCCAGCGGTGTACCGTTCGCGGATGAAAAGTCCCACGTGACACTGGTCCAGTGCCGGCCCCCGTTGCGAGCGCTGTTGCTGGCGAAGGTGTCCACGAAGAAGCGCACCGCAGAATTGGGAGCGGAAAGTGGGCCGCCGGTGCGAGTCCGGGAGATGAGGAGCCGGCACGAGAGATCCTCGTCTCGAAACGCTTCATCCAACGCAACGAGACCTTGCACCTTATCTCCCAACAGACCATCGGCCGCGTGTTCAACTGCCGTTGTCGAATTTGAATCCTCGTCGAAAATGTAGACAACGCCATCGAGAGAGCCGAAACGCTCCGTCACTTGACTCATCAAAGAGCGGGCCTGAGCTTCGTCAGACAACCCGGTCTGGAGCAGGAAGACTTCCGTCTGCTTTTCGAGCTCACGCATCTGCTTGATCTTTGCCGTGATCAGCCCTTCAACAGAATCGTTTGCGACCCATTCATCCCAAAGCTCGCGAGCGGGGAAATCCGTCGCCTCCACGAACACAAGCCGGTGATTGGCCTCACGTACGAGCTGCCGGCAAAAGTCCGCACCCAACGAACCCAGCCCGTTAATCAACAAGTAAGTGCCGTTCTTCACAGGCGTTGAGTCGCGGCCATTCGCGCCATTCGTACCCGCCGGGGAGAGTGTTGGAACCCAACGATGTCCACCGCGGTAGGCCGCGACACGTTCCCTGGCCCCGTTCATCATCTCGCCCAGAAGTTGTTCGACGAGCCGCTTCCTGTCGTGCGAGCCATGATTTCGCACGACTACATCAAGATTTCTGATAAACAGTTTCGGCGACTCCCTCGCTGCGACTGCGCACGCGCCGAGCAAGCTTGCCTGCGAAGGGTGCAGCGTCTCTTCGCCACTCACATCATGAACTCCTGCGGAGACGACCCACACCGGAAGAGCTTTTATATTCTCCTGATCCTGGATCACTCTTGAGAGCGTGAGCAGCCCCAACGCGCCTTGCTCCTCTCGCGTAGCGCGAAGCTCTTCACCATCGCTCGCCAAATCCCAGAGCTGTACGACGGCATCGGGCGGCCCGCCCGTGTTTTGAATCAGCGCTGAGTAATCCTCCGGCCGGCCTGGAGAAATACTGAACCTCGACGGTCCTTCCTGAGCGAAGCCGGAGCCGGCCTGCAACCGCGTCACAGTGCGACCGTTTTGTTCGAGTGCATCTGCCAACTCGTTTCCAATACCGCCTCTATCGACCAGCACCCACCAGTTCGTCGCAGGCGACTCGGTCGCAGTTGCAGTTGACGTGCGCTTCCACGAGGGCACATAAAACCATGGCTTTTGAGAATCGTCGTGGCCCAATTGCTCGCCGACGTATTGACGATCCACCTGCGCGTCGATCCAATAACGCCGTCGTTGAAAGGGATAAGCCGGCAGCAGCACACGCCGGCGGCGCTGCTGTGCGTAGAACTTGGTCCAGTCGGGATGCGCGCCCAAAAGCCAGAGCTTACCGAGCGCCTGAAGCGCATAAGCGACGTCGGAATGTGTCTCGTAAGAATGACGCAGGACGTTGATGGTCACCGGCGGGTCGGCGTCAGGAGCCAGAGGATATTGCAGGATGATACTCGAGAGCGAAGGCGCGCCAACTTCCAGCAGCACACTCGACGAGTCTTTGAGCAGCTCCTGAATGCCCTCCAAAAAGCGGACCGGCTGACACATGTGGCGCGCCCAGTAAGATGGATCAGTCGCTTCTTCGGAGCGAATCCAGGTTCCCGTCACGTTCGAGAGGTAAGGTATTTGCGGCGGGCTGAGTTTGATACCTTCAGCCAGCGACACCACCGAATCGAAGATGGGCTCCATCATGGTGGAGTGGAAAGCATGTCGCGCCGGGAGTTGGCGATAGGAGATACCACTTGCGTCGAGCTTGCCGCGCAGCGATTCGATAGCCGCGGTCGGACCGGATACGACGCACTGTTCAGGCCCGTTTGTGGCCATCAAACAGAGCTCTTGCTCCAGCAGTGGCAGTACTTGATCTTCCGATAGACCAACGGCCAGTAACGCGCCGGGCGCCAGGCCTTCAATCATCCGGGATCGCTCGGCCACCAGCTTGAGCGCATCTTCCAGCGACATGACACCAGCCACACAGGCCGCCACATACTCGCCCAGACTGTAGCCGACCATCGCTTTCGGCCTGATTCCCCATTCCATTAAGAGTCGCGCCAACGCGTACTCAATGACAAAGAGAAGCGGTTGCGTGAAGCTCGTCTCGTTAAGGCGGTCGTCAGTCTCGGTTGCCGGTTTTCGACCTAACATCTTCCGCAGGTCGATGGCTGAAGCAGCAACCTGGCCATCCGGATTGGCCGTTTCGGGATAGAGTTCTTTCCGCAGATCGAAGCCGAGAAGCGGGAGCAGGATCTCGCAACACCTGTCCACCTGTCCTTTAAATATAGGCTCTGACTCGTAAAGACCGCGGCCCATGTTGAGGTACTGTCCGCCCAGCCCTGGAAACATGAAGACCAGATTGCGTTCACCTTCTTCGTGGTAAGCGGTGACCATACGTCCCGGCTCTGCGCCGGTCAGTGCGCGGACCGCATCCTCGAGGTCTTTATAGACGAGCGCTCTGCGAAACTCGAGCGGACGGCGGCCGACCTGTAGCGTATAAGCCACATCGGATGGATTCAGCTCGGGATGTTGGGCGAGGTTCGCGGCAAGTCTTTCGGTTGCGGCGTCAAGTGCGATTTCAGTTTTCGCTGATAACAGCAGCAGTTGCCACGGCGACTTTTCGCTCGAAGGCTGGGCCGGCGGCGCCTCTTCGACGATGACGTGGGCGTTGGTGCCGCCCATGCCGAGAGAGTTGACGCAAGCTCGACGTGGTTCGCCGTTTGTGTCCCAATCGGCGAGGCTCACATTCACGTAAAAGGGACTGTTGGCGAAATCGATCTGTGGATTCGACTGCTCGAAGTTAATGCTTGGAGGAATTTGCTTATTTTCCAGTGACAGCGTCGTCTTGATGAGCGCCGTGACACCGGCCGCTCGGTCAAGGTGTCCGAAGTTGGATTTCACAGAACCAATCGGGCAGAAGTTCTTTTTGGTCGTGCGGGCGCGAAATGCTTTGGCGAGCGCCGCGATCTCAATCGGGTCTCCGAGCTCAGTGGCGCTACCGTGCGCTTCGATATAACTGATGCTCTCGGGCGCGACGCCGGCATTGTCCATCGCAGCCAGAATCGCATCGGCTTGCCGGGCTACGCTCGGAGCCGTGTAGCCCGCTTTCAAGGAGCCATCATTATTGATGGCTGAGCCTTTAATTACGGCGTGGATGTGGTCACCATCGGCCAATGCGTCTTCGAGCCGCTTGAGACACACGATGCCGACTCCGTTGCCGAGGATGCTGCCGTCGGCTTTCGCGTCGAACGAACGCGTGTGCCCGTCAGAAGGAGCGAGGCCGCCACGCTCGAAAAGATACCCTTGCTGCGACGGCACCACGATGCGGATGCCGCCCGCCAGGGCCATGCTGCATTCACCGTTGCGCAAGCTCTGGCAGGCCATGTGCACGGCCACCAGCGAGGTAGAACAGAAAGTTTGGATGGCTATACTTGGTCCGCGCAGGTTGAGTTTGTAAGAGACCATCGTGGTCAGCGAATCCTTGTCGTTGCCGAGGATCGCTTGCAGCATGTTGACGGAGTCGCGCACTTTCGGGTCAGCATGCATCCTGAGCAGGTAGGTACTCAGGTTTGAGCCTGCGAAGACACCTACCGAGCCCGGGTATCTCCCGGGGTCGTAACCCGCTCTCTCCAAAACTTCCCATGCACATTCAAGGAAAAGCCTGTGCTGCGGGTCCATCACTTCGGCTTCGCGCGGCGAGAAGCCAAACAACTCCGCGTCGAACTGATCGATGTCTTCGATCACCGCGGCTGCTTTGACGTAGCGTGGGTTATTTAATAAGGACTGCGGCACTCCCGCGGCTAACAGCTCCTCGTCGGTTAAGAAGGAGACCGATTCCCTGCCCTCGCACAAATTGCTCCACAACTGCTCGACACTAGGAGCGCCGGGGAAGCGGCCCGCCATACCGATGATGGCGATGCCCGAGGTCGCGCCTTCGCGCACACCTCTTTTTTCTTCCACTAACTCAGTCGCCGCCTCTTGCGGATTGAGGTGGGAAGCCAGCGCCTTGACCGTGGGAAACTCGAACAGCGTGACTGGCGCGATCGCAAGGTCCAACTCGCGGCTGAGCTCCGAAACGAGTTGCAGACCGAGCAGCGAGTTGCCGCCGAGATCGAAGAAGTTGTCATTGATTCCGACCTGCTCCGCGCCCAGTACACGTTGCCAAACTTCAGCGATCTGCTGCTCGAGGCCGCTGCCCGCCGAGACGTAGCTTGTGCCAAGCACGCGTCGTGATGAAGGTTGCGTAGCGCCGGTCTTGCGCAACTCCTCAAGGAAGCTTTCCCCTGTGAGAGACTTTCCGAGCTCGATGCGACCGGCCAGGTCCTGTGTCGAGACGACCACTTGAGACAGGCCGCTCGAGAGGACGCGTTCAAACACCTCGACGCCTTCACTGTTCAAGATCCCCTTTGCCAACATCTCCTGCCGCCATTGCCTGAGGTGTGGCGGGACTTCGGTATGAACGGCCAGCCCAACCTCTTGCCAGATGTCCCAGTTGATGACGACCGTGTAAGAAGTTGCCATCGAGCTGCGAGCCTGGGCCAAGGCGTCGAGAAAGGCGTTGGCGGCGCAATAGTCAGCCTGGCCAAACTCGCCCAGGATTGAAGCGATAGAAGAGTAGATAACGAGGAAGTCGAGTTCCCTGCCTGCGAATAATTTTGCGAGAACGAGTGCGCCGTTAACTTTCGGATCGAAGATTTGCTCGGCCATCTCGCGCGTTTTGAGTTGGATAATGCCGCCGCCGGGACGGCCCGCCAGATGGACCACACCGTTAATTGTCCCGAAGCGTTGGGTCGCGTCCTCGACCACGCGGCGCATCTGTGATTCGTCGCTTACGTCGGCCGCGACGGTCATCACTTCGGCGCCGAGCTCTTCCATACGCGTGACGGCGCGAATCCTGGTAGATAGAGAATCGTCCGGCGCATGAGTCTCGAGCCACCCCGCCCAGTCTTGGCGGTCGGGCAGCGCGGTGCGACCGGTCAGCACGAGGCGAGCTTTGACCTTTCGCGCCAGATGTTCCGCGAGCGTTAACCCTAGTCCGCCCGTGCCGCCGGTAATCAGGTAAACGCCGCCCTCTTTTAGCCTCGCGGACTGCGCGTCGCTTTCTAAACGTGCAGATTCGAAGTCCTGCACCCAGCGAAGACCTTCCCGGTAAGCGACGAGCCGGCCATCGTGTTCGAGGTGAAACTCGGAGATCAGTTGTTGGGCCAGGTTTGCAAGGTCCACTTCGATGTCGGAGCCCGGCTCAGGCATCACAACGTCGATACAACGGCACGCAACCTTCGGAAACTCCTGCGGAATCACGCGCGCTGGTCCAACCAACGTCGCGTTCTCGGGGCGCATGACCTCGCGTCCCGTAACCCGCTGGGCCGCATGTGTAATCACCTCGATGTGCAACTGCTCTGAGAGAGCCTGACTACCGAGGGCCTGCGCGAGAAACATTAAACTGTAGAAGCCGAGGGTCTGGCTCTGTTGGAATGAATCGACATCGAGCTCTGCGGCGACAGCCGAGATACTCCAGAGGTGAATGATGTCCTTTACACGACCGTTCTTATTGATGGATGAGAGTAAGTTCTTGTAGTCCTCAACAAGGTGCGGGTTGATGACGAACTCGTGATCGCTTACCTGTGCAAACTCTTCACCGGCGATCACGGTTAAGACGTCATGGCCGTCACGGCGCAGTTGCTCTGCGATGCTCGCGCCGAGGCCGAGCGTATCGCTGAAAATGAGCCGGCGCGATGGCGTCTGCATAGTTTCGGTTTGAGAACCAGCCAGAGGTGTCCACGCCGGCAGATAGAGCCATTCAGCGATGTTCTCTTTCTTATCGAGAGTGACGCGACGCGGTTCGGCAGCAAGTTGTGTATTGGGGAGGTCAACCCAGTAACGCTGGCGCTCGAATGGATAGGTTGGCAGCGGCACACGATGGCGCACTTCCCTGGCGTAGAACGCCGGCCAATCGACATGCTGTCCGACCATCCAGAGTTTGCCGAGAGTTTCGAGAATGAATGCTGACTCGGGACGGTTGTGGTATGCGCCGGGTAGAGTCGCAAACGAGAGTCGCGCGGTCTCATCGTCGCAGTCCGGATGTTGTTTGACGAACGCTGTCAAGCCTTGCCCTGGCCCAACTTCGAGCAGGACACGTCTTTGTCCCTGGACCAGTTCGCGTACGCCTTCACTGAAGCGCACTGCGCCGCTCATGTGTCGCGCCCAGTAACTCGGATCGACTGCTTCTTCCGGCGTGATCCACGTTCCCGTCAGGTTTGAAATGTAAGGTATCTGCGGCGGGCTGAGTTTGAAGGTCTTTACGAGCTCGGTCAGCCGCCCGGCCAGCACTTCCGTCAGCTTCGAATGGAAGGCATGGGTGGTCTGCAACCGGCGTGAAACAACGTGTCGTTCGCTCATCTCGCGCTCGAGCGCTTCGATTGCTGCGACCGAGCCCGAGAGCACACACAGCGAAGGGCCGTTGACCGCAGCCAGCGAGAGCAGATCGTTTTGCAGGAACGGGACAACTTCCGTTTCACTCAAAGGCACTGCGAGCATTGCGCCCGCCGGCAACTCCTCAATCATCCGAGCACGCGCCGCCACCAGGGCCAATGCGTCTTCAAAAGAGAGCACGCCGGCCAGACAAGCAGCCACATATTCGCCGATGCTGTAACCCATCATCGACTGCGGCTGCACACCCCACTTCATCCAGAGTTGGGCCAGCGCGTACTCGACGAGAAAAGTGACAGGTTGAATGAAATGGGTCTGGTCAAGACGGCGCTGCGTCTCATCTGCCGCCGGCTGATCGCGCCGGAGCATGCGGCGCAAGTCAACCTTGTCAGACTTGGTCCCGCTTGCCTCATCCTCCGCGAATAACACTTTGCGAATGTCGAACCCGAGTGGCGACTGTAGCAGCTGCGCGCCATGGTCCACGTGCTCACGGAAAAGGGGCTCCGTTTGATACAAGTCCCAACCCATCCGCGGATAATGGTCACCGAGTCCGGGGAAAAGAAAAGACACTTGAGGAATTGAGACTCCTTCAGGTTGCGTGAAGGCAGCGGCTGCTTCAAGCGCCGCCTGCACGCTGTCCGCGTCGCTCTGCGCACTGCACACGGCGGCGCGACGAGAACGGAATTTCTTGCGGCCCGTCGCGAGGGTGTAAGAAACGTCCGCCAGATAAGTGTCGTTCAACTGTGGCTGCTCCCGCAGGTGCGCGACCAGGTTCGTAGTCGCGGCATCGAGCGCGACTTCCGAGCGGGCCGCAAGCAAAAGCAGTTGCCACGGGCGCGATGGACCAGAGGCCGCAGGCGGCGGCGCTTCTTCGAGGATCACGTGGGCATTCGCACTGCCGATGCCGAAGGAGCTGACACCCGCCCGGCGCGGCGTTGGACCAGTCTTCCACTCAGCCAACTGTGTGTTCACGTAGAAAGTATCGTCAGCAAGATTGATCTTGGGATTCAGCTGCTCGAAGTGAAGGGTGGGAGGAATCTGACGGTGTTGTAGCGCCAGGGTGGTCTTGATTAATCCTGCGATACCGGCCGCCGTTTCGAGGTGACCAATGTTGGTTTTTACTGACCCCAGTGCGCAACGGCTCGGGGATTTCGAGCTATCGCGGAAAGCTTCGGTGAGAGCGAGAATCTCAATCGCATCTCCGAGATCAGTGGCCGTGCCGTGCGTCTCGATGTAGGAGATCGTCTCGGGTTCGACTCCGGCGCAAGCCATCGCTTCGAGCAATACATTCGTTTGTCCTTCGACGCCCGGCGCCGTGTAGCTCGCCTTTCGCGCCCCGTCGTTGTTCGAGGCGGAGCCGCGAATTACGGCACTGATATGATCGCCATCGGCAACTGCGTCTTCCAAACGTTTCAGCACGACCGCGCCTACGCCGTTGCCGAAGTTGCTTCCCTGGGCGCCCGCATCGAAAGTCCGGCAGCTCCCGTCCGGCGAAAGGATGCCGCCCTTTTGATAAAAGTAACCGCGGTGCTGCGGCACGTTGATGGCCGCGCCGCCGGCCAGCGCGATGTCGCATTCATTTAACAAAAGACTCTGGCAGGCGAGATGAACGGCGATTAACGAAGTCGAGCAGGCCGTGTGCAGCGAATAGCTTGGCCCGCGCAGATCAAACTTGTAAGCGACGCGCGTTGACATGCACGCCAGGTCGTTGCCGAGTGCGATCTGGAAAGTATCGAGCGACTGGAAGAACTCCTGGTTTCTAAAAAGATTGAATAGATAAGTGTTGGTCTTGGCTCCGGTGAACACACCGATCTTGCCGCGGTGACTCTCGGGCAAGAGGCCGGCCTGCTCGAAAGCTTCCCAGCCGCATTCGAGAAACAGGCGGTGCTGCGGATCCATGAGCTTTGCTTCAAGTGGCGTATAGCCGAAGAAACCGGCATCGAAAAATTCGATGTTCTCTATCGTCGGCACGTAGCGCACGTATTTCGGGTCATCGAGCACTTGCGGGTCGAGACCGCCGCGCTGTAAATCTTCCGCTGTCACACACGTCAACGACTCGATGCCTTCGCAAAGATTTTTCCAGAACTCCTGCGGGTTACTGGCTCCGGGGAAACGGCAGGACATGCCGATGATGGCAATCTCATAACCATTCAACTGCGGTATGTTTTGTGACTCACCCATAAAAACTCTCCACCAACAAAGAAGCAGCAAACGACTTCAGGTGGCCTTGGCCGAAAAGTCTGATTTCTCTGTGCAACGACTTTTCGTGCAAAGCCACTTCAGCTTAAATTAGTGCTGCCTGGGCTTGTTTGTGGCTCCCTTCTACAAAGTCCCTTCGTCCCAGCGCCATTTCCAAACTGTGGTTGATCCGGCTGATGCCGTCCTTTAAGTCTGCTTCGTCGATAGTGAGAGGCGGGAGCAGCTTTAACACTTCACTGCGAGCGCCCGAGGTTTCGATAATCAAACCGAGCTCGAACGCGGTGCGCGCGACCTGTTGGGCCAGGCCCTTCACGTCGAATCCGAGGCCCCGGATCAGGCCCCGCCCGCGCACCCATCCTCGGGCCTCGGCATGGTTCTCTACGATCTCTCCGAGGAGCCGTGTGACCAACTCGGATTTCTTTAAGATCGATTCAGAGAAGGCTTCATCTTGCCAGTAGCAGTCGAGCGCCTCACTAGCGCTGGCGAAAGCGAGATTGTTGCCACGGAACGTGCCCGTGTGCTCGCCCGGTCGCCAAACATCAAGCTCCGGACGAATCAAGAGCAACGCCATCGGAAGACCGAAACCGCTGATCGCTTTCGAGAGGCAGATCATGTCGGGACGAATGCCCGCGTCCTCGAAGCTGAAGAACTTGCCGGTCCGGCCGCATCCGACCTGTATGTCGTCGACGATAAGCACGATCTGGTGGCGACGTGCGAGGTCTTCAAGACGACGCAGCCACTCGTAACTCGCGATCCTCACGCCGCCTTCAGCCTGAATTGTCTCCACGATGATTGCGGCCGGAAGCTCCATGCCGCTGCCCGGCTCTCGCAGGAAAGCTTCGAGGTAGTCGAGCGTGTTCACGTTGGGCCCGAGGTCGCCGTCGAACGGCATTGGCATGGAGTAATTCAGGGGTACGCCCGCGCTCGCCCGCTTCGAAGCGTTGCCCGTCACCGCCAACGAACCCAGGCTTAAGCCGTGATAAGCGTTCATAAAGAAAACGACGGTTTGCCGTCCGGTTGCTTTGCGCGCTAGTTTCAAAGCTGCCTCGACCGCGTTCGCTCCGGTTGGACCACAGAATTGAATCTTGTAGCTAAGCTTGCGTGGAGCCAGAATCAACGAATTGAAACGTTCAAGGAACTCGCGCTTGACGGTCGTCGCCATGTCGAGGCTGTGAATGATGGAGTCGTTTTCCAGATACTCGATCAGCCTGCGCTTCAAACGCGGGTTGTTGTGACCGTAATTGAGTGTGCCGGCGCCGCTGAAAAAATCGAGATACTCTCTCCCCTGTTCGTCGAAGAGTTTGCAGCCGATTCCTTTACTGAAGACAGTTGGAAAGTCGCGGCAGTAATAGCGGACCTCGGATTCAAGCAGCTCAAATGTGTCCACGATGTTTGATCCTTTATTCTTCCGTATTAAGGGGACCAGCCAGTTGCAAAGCCGGTTCATGATTTTCGACGAAGACCCGATGCAGATGCTTCACGCTCTGGTCCACAAGTGACTGCGGGATGACGAAGGTCAGAGACTCTCGCCCAGTGAAGCTCTTGATTACCGGGACATTTTCTTCCTCTAAAACTCGGAGCGCGTCGAGCAGCGCCTTCGGTCTGGAGCCGAGCCCGAAACCGATCAGCGACACTGCGCCCAGGTCTCCTGTAAGTTTGACCGCGCCGTTGAATCGCGGCGCAAACTCTGCTGTGAAACCGTCGGCGTCGGGAATTTCAAGGTTGGAGATGAACAGGTCGCAGGCCTCGCCCGCACCGTTCAGTCCTCCGAAGATCAAGTCGTACTTCGAGACAGCGGCGAAGATTTCATCCCGCTGCGAACCGTTCAGCGGCGACCCCTTCAGGCTGATGCGCATGAGGTCCTTACGCCCCGTCACGCCTGCAACCTCAGGACGATGCGGCCGATAAACGCTCGACTGCGCCGGCTCGGGAGGAATCAATGTGCCGCGGCCGTCCGCGAAGGCCGAGCGCACGACGACTGCGACCCCGATCGTCTTCGCGAATTCCACTGCCTCAGCCTTGAGCACTTGAGCGCCATGCCACGCCAACTCCTGCATCTCGCCTGCACCCAACTCACGCAACGCAACCGCCTCGGGAACAATGCGCGGGTCCGCGCTATAAACTCCTTCGACGTCGGTGTAGATCTCGCAGCTTTCCGCTCCCAGTGCCGCGGCAATCGCGACTGCGCTGGTGTCAGACCCGCCGCGGCCGAGCGTCGTGATCTCCTGTTCCGCTGTCACACCCTGAAAACCGGGGACGACCACAACGGCTCCACGCGCCAACTCTTGCTTGATCCGATCAGGCCGGACTTCCAGGATGCGCGCATTGCAGTTAACGTCGTTGGTAATGATTCCGCACTGGCTCGCCGACAATGAAATTGCCGCATGACCACGGTTCTGAATGGCGAGACTGAGGAGTGCCGCAGATACTGTCTCGCCAGTCGAAACCAACATATCCAGGTCACGAAGCGAGAGGCCGGGCCCGACTTGCCGCGCTAGTTCGAGCAAATTATCCGTCGTGCCTCCCATGGCCGAGACCACTACCACGACCGCGCAATTCTGCCGTCTCACCTGCACGATCCTCTCGGCCACGGCTCGGATCTTATCGACCGTGGAAACCGACGACCCACCGTATTTCTGTACGATCACTCGCAAGTTAACCATCCGCTCCCCGCACGCGTGATTTTCTGTGCTCGATGTATTGCAGGCGGCGCACTGTCGCTTGATTGCGTTGGGCTTGTTCGGCAGCGCGCCGCTGTTGTTCTTCGTCCTCGCCTTCGGTCAGAACTTGCGCTAACGATCTGACCGTTACGGCCTGATAGAGTTTGGCGACGGGAAAGTCGAGGTTTAGCGCCTCCTTGAGACGAGCGGCCACTTGAATGGCGACAAGCGAGTCGCCGCCCAACTCGAAGAAGTTGTCTTCCACTCCGATCGGCTCGAAGCCGAGCACCTGTTGCCACACAGCCGCGATGCGCCGCTCAATCTCGGTCTCGGGCGCGACGTAAGGTGTAGGCAGCGGCGGCCTTTCGTGCCTCACAGTTTCCGCTGCCGGCCCCGTCTCTTTCTTCCGGCGCGCGCGCAGTCCTTCGAAACGCTCTTGCGTAGCTAGCAAGCGCGCCGGCAAGTCGACCGTCGAGACAATGAGCTGACCGGCGCTAAGCACCGCGAGCGCGCGCCGAAACATTTCCTCACCCTCACGTGTCGTCATAGCTGACTCGGATAAATCGGCTCGCAGGTCGGTGAGTTGTTCGTGACTGTCTTCGCTCAACCAGAGATCGCAGTCGAGACTCAACCAGGGTGACTGATTTGTTTGGTTGGCGCTTCTGACGAAGGAATCCATGAACAGGTTTGCGGCGGCGTAAGGTCCGTAACCAACCCCGCCGAGCACTGAAGCCACCGATGAGAGGAGCACGCAAAAATCAACTTCCCTGTCCTTTAACACTTTTTCCAGTGCATAAAGAGCGTGCGCCTTGGATCTGAAGTGCCACGCAGAGTCTTCACGGCTGGCTTCGAGGATGGCGCGAAACGCGCGTTCGCCCGACGGCTCTTCTGCGTGAATCACTCCATGAATCACTCCGAAGCGCAGCTCGCCTTCGGTCCACGCACGAGTGAGTTGAGCTTCGTCCGCAACGTCCGCGACGACGATACAAACTTCTGCACCGGCTTCGTTCAAGACTGCGAGTCGTTGAAGCCTGGGATCGTCATCGGAGATGGCTTCGCGTTCGACCAGCACGAGCCGCGCCTTGACCGTGCGCGCAAGATATTTGGCAACATTGAAGCCATTGCCCGTCAGACCACCAGTGATTAAGTAGACGCCTTGCTCGCGCAAGGATGTGAGGCCAGGGCTATCGTCCGGATGCACCGGCTCGAAACTCTGCACGTAACGAGTGCGTCCACGATAAGTGACAATCTCGTCAGTGGGGGCGGCGCTCAATTCCAACATCAGGGAATCGACCGCCGCCGGCTCAGGTAATTTCACGTCGACGAAGCGTGTCGTGATATTCGGAAATTCCTGTACCGCGACCTTGCACAGCGCGAGCATCGTGGACTTTTCGGGACTCAGAGTCTCAGCGGCATTGGTTGCCACGACTGAGTTTGAGACCACAGTGATTTCAACGTCTTCGTTCGAGTGTAGTGATAACGCTTGCAGCAGGGAGAGCAGGCTGTAAAAGCCGTGTTCCTGAGCTCGCTCAAATTCCGCGACGCTGTGATTGTTGGCTGCGACTGGCGTCAGGCTGAACGCGTGGACCACGGTTTGTGGCGTCAATCCACGGCTTTGTAAGTCTTCGAAAAGATTCTTGTAGTCTTCGACGAAGGTCGGACGAATTGTGTAGCTGGTTTCGTCTCGACGATTGAAACTCTCACCCATCTCGACCGTCACCACTTGACGATCCAATGCGCCCAACCGTTCCGCGAGTGCTGCTGCGAATTTGCCTTCGTCGAGCAGGACCAACCAGTTGTTGCGCAACTCTTCGATGGGACGCGGCGGCAACGAAGGTTTCCACGACGGCAGATAGAACCAGTCCGAGAGATTTAGTTTTTTGACTGTGGCGGCCTCGCCAGCCGCTGGTCCACGCGTACGTGCTCGCGGCTCGATCCAGAATCGCTGTCGTTCAAAAGGATAAGACTGCAACGGGATTCTGCGGCGACGCTCATCCTCGTAAAAACTCTGCCAGTCGATCTTGACACCCGCCAGCCAAAGACGGCCCAGGCTCTCGAGAATAAGCGCGGTGTCCAGCGTCTCTTCCTTCGCGTGAGGTAGAGACGGGACGAGAAGGCGGCCACGGCCTTCTGCGTGTCGCGCACCCAGCGTCGTCAGCGTGCGGGCTGGTCCAACTTCAACGAATACGTGCTCAGGCTCTGCCAGCAACGCTTTCAAGCTTTGCGAAAAGCGCACCGGCTCGCGTAACTGGCGTGTCCAGTAGTTTGTGTCAGTGGCTTGCGCAGCAGTGATCCAGGCGCCGGTAAGACTCGAAATAAAAGGTATCTGTGGCGCTTGTAGACGAACCTGTCGCAACTCACTCGCAAATGCATCAAGCACCGGATCCATCATCGTTGAATGGAAAGCGTGCGAAGTGTGCAGATGACGGAAGCCGATGTCGCGACGCGTCAGTTCGTCTACGAACTTTGCTGTGGAGTCGAAAGAGCCCGAGACGACGCAACTGGCGGGCTCGTTCACTGCAGCGACGGAAATGTCAGCCGGCAGCAGCGGCGAGAGTTCTGCTTCAGGCAGCGCGACGGCGATCATGCTTCCCGCGGGTTGCTGCTGCATCAAGCGCCCGCGAGCAGCAACCAGCTGCAACGCGTCTTCGAGAGAGAAGACGCCGGCCAAACATGCAGCTACATACTCACCCAGGCTATGGCCCAACATTGCGGCCGGCTTCACACCCCAGCGCATCCACAGCCTGGCGAGCGCGTATTCGGTTGCAAACAGGACCGGCTGTGCGAGTGCAGTCTGCTCGATGCGCGCTGACGCTTCGGCGTCATTCCCCGTTGACGGATAGAGCGCCTCACTGAGTTCGAGTCCGAGATGTGGTCTGAGCAGGCGACTGCATTCATCAAAGTGTTTCCGGAATATTGGTTCGGTCTCGTAAAGCCCCTGAGCCTGACGCAGGTATTGTGAACCTTGTCCGGGAAACATGAAGACGACGGGACGATCGCGCGGCTCTTCATCGTCCATTGCGGTTAGCACCCGCGCGCGCTCGAGGGCTTCGAGTGCTTGAATAGCATCGTCCCGATCGCTGCACACAAGAACGCGGCGGTGACGAAAGACGGTGCGCCCGACTTTCAACGTGTAAGCCACGTCTGGCAAGCTGGCTTCTTCGTGTTCGCGCAGCCACGTCAGTAAATTTTCGGTCGCCGTTTCCAGCGCCGTTGCTGTCCTCGCTGAAAGTGGCAGGAGTTGCCATGGACGCGAAGCGCCGCGGGGAGAAGGTATGGGCGCTTCTTCGAGAATGACATGTGCATTGGTCCCGCCAACGCCGAAAGAGCTCACGGCGGCGCGCCGCGGAAGATCGGGGCTCTCCCACGCAACTAATTTCGAGTTCACGTAAAAAGGAGTTTCCGCAAAGTCGATGGCCGGGTTCGGCACTTCGAAATTTATGCTCGGTGGCACCTCACGATTCTCCAGCGCGAGCACAGTCTTGATGAAGCCGCCGATTCCGGCCGCTGCGTCCAAATGCCCGATGTTAGATTTCAGGGATCCGATGGCGCAGAAACTCTTGCGCTGGGTACTCTGGCGAAAGACCTTCGTCAGCGCAGTCACCTCGATCGGATCTCCCAAAGAAGTACCGGTGCCGTGCGTTTCGATATAGCGGATGGTTTCGGGTTCGAACCCAGCCATGGCCTGCGCCGCGGCAATGACCTGGCTTTGACCTTCGACGCTCGGGGCTGTGTAACTAACCTTGGCCGAGCCGTCGTTGTTTATCGCCGACGCTTTGACGACGGCGCGGATATGGTCGCCGTCTTTCAGAGCTTCTGAGAGGAGCTTCAATGCGACCACGCCGACACCGCTGCCGAAGATCGTTCCCGCAGCATTGGCATCGAAGGCGCGGCAGTGTCCGTCGGGCGAGGCAAGGCCGCCTTCCTGGTAAAAGTAACCACTCTTTTGCGGCACCTTGACTGTCACTCCGCCAGCCAGTGCGATGTCGCATTCGTAGTTGAGCAGGCTTAGACACGCCAGGTGAACAGCCACGAGCGAAGTCGAGCAACTCGTCTGAACGATCAGGCCGGGCCCTTTCAGGTTGAACTTGTAGGAGACGCGCGTGGGCATGAAGTCTTTGTCGCTGGCGATGAACACTTGAAATCCACCACCGCCGTCAAACAACTCCAGATGCGTCGTGAGATTGCTCAAGAGATAAGTGTTCCACGCGGCCCCGGCGTATACGCCGATCAAGCCGTCGAATTGTTGCGGGTCGTAGCCGGCGTCTTCGAGCGCATGCCAGGTCACTTCGAGGAAGAGCCGTTGCTGGGGATCGAGAATCTCTGCTTCGCGCGCGTTATAGCCGAAGAACGAGGCATCGAATAGTTCGACGTCGTCGAGCAGGCTGCCCGCCGGCACATAGTTCGGATGGCGAATGGTTTCAGGTGTAACTCCGCTCGCCAACAACTCTTCCTCCGTAAAAAAGTTGACAGCCTCGACGCCGTTTCTCAGGTTCTGCCAGAACTCGCTGAGATTACGCGCACCGGGAAAGCGACCCGCCATTCCGATTACGGCGATTTCTCGACCAGTCAGTGAATCCAGTTCTTCCATTTAAGTCACAACTCTCTTGCGGCAAACGGTCGTTGTTTCGCCGCGAAGGCTTTTTTCTTTTTTTCCGCCCGGTCTTCAATCTGCTTGAAGGGTTCGTCACCTTCTTCATTACGGCGTAAATATTTGGCGAGCTCTGCGACCGTCGTTGCCTCGAAGATGCTCACGACAGGAATATCAATCTTGAATTCTTTCTTGAGCTCCGAGACCAGTTCGATTCCGTTCAGCGACGTGCCGCCGAGCTCGAAAAAGTTGTCATGCACGCCCACCTGCTCAATCCCCAAAACTCTCTGCCACACAGACGCGATGCGGCGTTCGATCTCGCCCTTCGGTTCCGTGTAAATACCACTGGCGGCAGGACGCGCGTGGTCCACCTTCTTCGCGCTCCCGCTCTCGAATTGTTCCAACAGGCGATCGCGAGTCAAAGAATCGGCTCGCTGAATGAGCTCGTGAATGTCGCGTGTGGAGACGATGAGTTGCGGAACATTACCGGCGGACAGGATGCGACGGAACACCTCTGCCCCTTTTGCTGGAGGGATGCCGTCGCTTAGAGCTCGAATCGCGGCCCGCTCGGGATCAGGCTTCGAAGCACTCCGCGCCGAGTGAGCATTCGCATCGAATTGTTGGAGCGCGCCCGCGGCTACGCGCTTCATCGAGAAGCCGTCGATACTCACGGCCTCGCGACCATCCTCGTCGAGAATGGACACGTCGCAAGTAATAATCTCCCGTCGTTCTCGCGCTTCGCCGCGAAACACGACATGGCTTATGGCCTTTCTCGGAATCGGGGAGTGAACTGTCAGACGTTCGTAGACCAGCGGGAGGTAATCACCTTCGCCAAGAAATTGAATGAAGCCCGTGGCGATATCAAGGAGCGACGGGTGCAACTCGTACAAGGCAAGGTCAGCGGAGAAACACTCATCGATTTCGAGCACGGCGAGTGCTTCGTTGTTCGCTACATAAGCTTCTTTGAGACTATGCCAGCGCGGACCGGTAGTGATGAACTTCCTGGCCTCTGTGTCTTCGCCGTTGCTTCCGGCGCCGTTTGAAACCTTCTCTCCATGATCGAGTATTCTGTCGATGGCGGCTCTGTTCTTCCGCGGCCCATTTTGTGAGGCGCCGCGAGCACCAATCTTGCCACGCGCATGTTCTTCCCAGGACCGTAAGCTATCAGCCGAGCCGCCGGCGCGGCTTAAGATGTGGAAAGAATATTCACTACCATTGCGCTCGAGTAACGTGGCGACTTCGCGCACGTCGCCCTCTCGGATGACCAGGGGTACGCTGAAAGTCACTTCACGAATCTCCACCGTACTGCCCGGAGAGAGATGCGCCAGAGCCGCCCGCGCCATTTCGAGATAGGTAGTGCCCGGCACAGTCGGCTGACCTGCGACCATGTGCTCGGAAAGAACCCAATGACTCGCCGGACTAAACTGGCAAGTGAAAATCAAACGATCGGATGTCTCCACTGCGGGCGAGCCAAGTAGCGGGTGTTTGGGTGAGCCGTTCGGATTTGTCAGCGGCGGCAGTGAGAGCTCATCGGGGTTTTCATCCGCCCGCGCCGCCATCCCGACTTCCTGCCAGCGATCCCAGTTAACGGCAACGAAATAGGTTCCACGGTGGCTGAAATGCGCTTGCGCGAAGGCATCGCAGAATGCGTTGGCCGCGCAATAGTCGCTCTGCCCGAAACCCCCGATGATGGAGTTAGTTGAAGAACAGAGCAGGAAGAAGTCCAACTCAGAGTCTTTCAACGCCGAGTGCAGCGCCAGTGTCCCACGCGTCTTTGGTTTCAAGACCTCTTCGGCTGCTTCAGGTGTCTTGAGGTGAATGATGCCGCCGCCTGCGACGCCGGCGGCGTGAACGACGCCGCGAATGTTCCCGAACTTTTCACGGGCTACGCTGACGACGCGGGACATCGCCTGTTCGTCCGACACGTCCGCTACGAGAGTGAGCGCTTCGCTGCCCAACTCTTCCAGTAGCTCGATCTTTCTGATTGCCTGGCTCGTACGATCCTGCTCACCATGCCCGGCGATCCACTCGCGCCAATGCTCCCGCTCAGGTAAGGGCGAACGCCCAGTCAGGATTAAACGGGCCTTTACTGTGCGTGCAATCTCTTCGGCCAACGTGAGTCCGATGCCGCCCAGGCCACCTGTAATCAGATATACGCCACCATCGCGCAGTCGCGGTGCGAGCTTTGGCATTTTTTCAGGACGCCAATGCTCGAACGTTTGCACCCAACGCTCACCGCCACGATACGCGACAATCCGATCCTGAAACGGCCTCGTTAGCTCCTCGAATAAATCGCGAAGCAGCTCTTGCCACTGAGGCGCGTCGTCTTCGGGAAGCAGCAGGTCGATACTCTGGCAATGCTGGTTTGGGTACTCCTGCGGGATCACTTTCAAAGGTCCAAGCAGAAGCGACTTCTCTGGCCGAAGTTCGCGTTCGCCGCACACCTTCTGCATGTTGTTGGAGACGATCGCGAGGCGAAGACTACTGTCGGGATTGATCCGCTCGAGCGCTTGCGCCAGGAACAGGAGGCTGTCGAAGCTTCGCCAGCGAGTTTCGTCCCAAGGCTCTTCGCTGCTCCTGGCCGTGACGTTCCACGTGTGGACGATGATTTGCGGAAAGCGTTCTCTTGCGCGTAATTCCTGAAGCAGTGCGTCGTAGTCTTCGCGCCTTTTGGGATTCAAGACATAGTTATCGTCTGATAGTTGGCCGAAGTGATCTCCGTAGCGTGCGGTTGTGAGCTCGACTCCATGCGAACGTAAATACTCCGCGAGCTTTGTGGAAAACAGCTCGCCGGTTTCAAGCAACAACCATCTGGACGAGGTATCACGCTCTTCCTCCGAGAAGGGCAGCACCGACCGGCGCCACGCCGGGACATAAAACCACTCGCTCGGATCAGTTTTGTCGATACGCTTGGCTTCGCCTTTGATCCAGTGTCTTTGTCCTTCAAACGGATAGCCGGGAAGCGAGACTCGCCGCCGTTGCGCGGGTGCGTGAAAGCCGTGCCAGTCAATCTCAACTCCGGCAATCCACAAACGGCCCAGTGCGGTCAGCAGCGACTCGTGATCCTTCTGTTTGTCGCGTGGATGAGGTAGTGACGAGATTGCTACCAATTGCCTGGACTGCGAACGAGCCAGAGTGCTCAGTGCGCGGCCTGGCCCAACCTCGAGCAACACGCGGTCAGGCTCTTTTAGAATCGTTTTGACTCCCTCACCGAACCGCACGGTCTCACGCAGGTGACGACTCCAGTAACGCACATCTGTCGTCTGAGATTCGTCGCTCCACCCACCGGTGAGATTCGAGATATAAGGCACAACCGGTGAGTGAAGCTTGCACTGCCGGATCAGTGATGCGAACTCGTCAAGGATTGGCTCCATCATCGATGAGTGAAACGCGTGAGAAGTGTGAAGCCTCGTATGAACGACTCCCTGCTCCGACAGCGTTTTCTCAAAGGCCGAGACAATCTCAACCGTGCCGGACACCACAGACGAAGCCGGCCCGTTGACGGCTGCCAGTGAGAGCTCGTCTGGGAGTCGCGGCCGCAACTCGTCTTCACTCAATTGCACCGCGAGCATCGCACCAGCCGGCAGCGTTTGCATCAGTCTTCCACGCGCCGCCACCAGTGAGAGCGCATCGTGGAGAGAGAAGACGCCGGAGAGATGCGCTGCGACATATTCGCCGATGCTGTGGCCCAACATCGCCGCCGGCCTGACGCCCCAACTAAGCCACAACTTCGCGAGCGCGTACTCAATGACGAAGAGCGCCGGTTGAGCAAAAGCCGTCTGCTCTAGTTGTCGTGCGGCCTCTTCGGCCTGCGCCTCAGATGGGAAGAGCGAGGCGCGCAGATCGAGATGAGGCTTGAGTAGTTCAAGACAGTTATCAACCTCTGACGCGAAAACCGGCTCCGTGTCATAAAGCTCGCGCCCCATGTTGACGTATTGCGAGCCCTGGCCGGGAAAGAGGAAGGCGACCGAAGGTGGCCCACCCTCCTTGAAGCCGTTCAGCAGGCGTCCGGGATGCAAAGACTCCAGCACCGAAATCGCATCGGCTTTGCCGGCACACAGTGCGACGCGACGATGAGCGAAGACTTGACGGCCCACCTGAGTCGTATAAGAGACGTCGTCGAGATCAAGCTCAGCGTCGCCTTTAAGTTTTTCCGCGAGAACGTGTGTGGCCTTTTCCAAGGCGGTGTCCGTCTTCGCCGAAAGCAATAACAGTCGCCAGGGCTTTGCAGAGACAGAGGGTTCGCGCGGCGGTGTTTCCTCGAGCAGGACATGTGCGTTGGTGCCTCCAATGCCAAAGGAGCTGACCCCGGCACGTCGCGGCGTACCGTTTGCTCGCCACTCACTCAATTTCGTATTGACGTAGAAAGCACTGTTCGCAAAATCGATCTTCGGGTTTGGTTCAGTGAAGTTCAGGCTCGGAGGAAGCAAGCCACGATGCAGCGCGCACACGGTCTTGATAAGTCCGGTAATACCGGCCGCCGTATCGAGGTGGCCCACGTTCGTCTTCACGGAACCGATGGCGCAGAATTGTTTCCGGGTGTCGCGGCCGCGAAAGACTTCCTGTAGAGCTGCGACCTCAATTGGATCTCCCAACGGCGTGCCGGTTCCGTGAGCTTCAACGTACGTAACCGTTTCAGGATCAATGCCGGCTACGGCGAGGGCGTCGGAAATAACTTCGGCCTGTCCATCCACACTCGGTGCGGTGTAGCCGAGCTTGAAGCTGCCGTCGTTGTTAATCGCGCTGCCTTTGATAACCGCGTAGATGTTGTCACGGTCAGCGAGCGCTTTTTCGAGCGGCTTGAGAACAACGATGCCGGCGCCATTGCCGAAGACTGTACCCTGTGCATTCTTGTCGAAAGCGCGGCAGTGTGCGTCGGGTGAGAGGATGCCGCCTTCTTCATAAAAATATCCCTGCTTGAGTGGCGCCCGAATGGCGACGCCACCCGCCAGCGCCATGTCGCATTCGCCGGCCAGCAGGCTTTGACATGCGAGGTGAACGGCGACTAGAGAAGTAGAGCAAGCCGTCTGAACATCAACGCTCGGGCCTTTGAGGTTCAACTTGTAAGAGACGCGTGTCGTGAGGAAATCTTTGTCGTTTCCGATAAACGCCTGGTATCGCAAAGCCGAAGAGTTCGAAAGAGTTGGGCCAATTTCATACAAGTAGGTGTTCAACCCCGCGCCGCCGAAAACGCCGATGCGTCCACCATAGCGAGCAGGATCGTAACCAGCATCTTCCAGCGCGTGCCAGGCGCATTGGAGAAAGATGCGGTGCTGCGGATCCATCAACTCCGCTTCACGTGGATGGAAGCCGAAGAACGCTGCGTCGAAGCGTTCTGCGCCTTCGAGAGCGCCGCTCGCTTTCACATAATCCGGATCGCTTAGAACGCCGGCGGCGATGCCTGACTCGGCAAGCTCTTCATCCGTGAAGAAGGAAATGCATTCGTCTCCGTGCGATAGTCGTTGCCAGAACTCTTCGATGTTGTCAGCCTTTGGAAAACGTCCCGCCATGCCGACGATCGCGATCTCTCGTCGAATTGGAAAAGTTGCAGCGCGGCGGCGAGAACGTGCGTTGACGGCGGTCAAGTCTGTTTGATCGTGCTCGAGATGCGCGGCCAGCGCGTCAATCGTCGGATGCCTGAGAAGGTCGAGCATCGAAATGTCGTGGCCGGCTTGCAACAGGCGACTCTGAACCTGGGCCAGCAACAGCGAGTGGCCGCCGAGATCGAAGAAATTGTCTCTGAGTCCGGGTTTATCGATACCGAGCGTCTGTCTCCAGATCTCGACGATCAGTCGCTCGATCCCGGAGCGAGGAGCGAGATATTCAGCAGCCGGTAACTGGCGCCGAACCTCGGGCGTCGGAAGCGCCTTGCGATCGACTTTGCCGTTCGGCGTCAGAGGCAAGGCATCGAGCAGCACAAAGAACGATGGGACGAAAGCTTCGGGCAATCGAGCCAGCAAAGAACTGCGAAGCTCCGCGGTATCCGGTGGACTCTCGGGATTGGCAGGCACGATGTAAGCAACGAGCTGCTGGTCTCCGCCAACATCTTTTCGAGCGACCACCACGGCTTGCCGCACAGCTGCGGAGTTTGCCAACACCGCCTCAACCTCACCCAGCTCGATGCGGAAGCCGCGCACCTTCACTTGATTGTCGAGCCGGCCCAGGAACTCCAGAACCCCATCGCGCCGCCAGCGCGCCAGATCCCCAGTCCGATAAAGGCGTGCCCCCGGCGTTCTACCCAGATGATCTGGAACAAACTTCTCGGCAGTCAGCGCCGGCATTTCCCAGTAACCCTGGGCGAGTCCGTCGCCGCCGATGAAGATCTCCCCCGCTGTGCCTGCCGGGACCCATTGCAAATTAGCGTCGAGTAAGTAAACAGAGGTGTTGGCGATGGGTTGTCCGATGGGAACGTAGCCCATCTGTTCATCTTCGACCGGCAACTTGTAGAGCATGGACCAGATGGTGGTTTCGGTAGGACCGTAGAGGTTCCATACCGAGGACGCCCGCGCCACAAGTTGCTTCGCAAGCTCGCCATCGAGCGCCTCGCCGCCGCAAAGCAACTTGAACTCAGGTTCACCCTGCCATCCGGCCGCAAGCAAGAGTCGCCAGGTCGCTGGTGTCGCCTGCATGACCGTCGCTCTTTGCTCTCTTAAAGTGCGAAGGAGTTTGGCGCCGTCAGCGGTGGTTTCTTGTGATGGGAGAATTAACCGCGCACCTGTCATCAAGGGCAGATAAAGTTCCAAACCGAAGATGTCGAATGAAGCGGTGGTGACGGAGACGAAAATATCTTCAGCCGTTAGGCCGGGCTTTCCCGCCATCGAAGTCAGGAAGTTCACGACCGCGCGATGAGAGACAGCGACGCCTTTCGGCCGCCCGGTCGAGCCCGAGGTATAAAGCAAGTAAGCGCTCTGTTCGGAAGTGTTAATCCTCGGAAGCCGCTCGTCTCTTTCCCGTGCAATGCTGAGCCACTCCGCGTCGAGTAGCAGAAGTTCTCCTTCGTAGCCGCAAACGCTCGCGTGCACGACCTCGCTGGTGATAAGTAGTTGGACGCGAGCGTTCTCCAGAATCAGCTTCAGACGTTCCTTCGGATATGAAGGGTCGAGCGGTAAATAAGTGGCGCCGGTTTTAAGAACGCCGAGAATCGCAACGACAAGATTCAAAGACCGCTCGAGGTTAATGCCGATTACGCTGCCCGGAGCGACACCTCTATGGCGCAGATATCGCGCCAGCCTGTTAGCTCGTGACTCGAGCTCTGAATAAGAGAGCGTCTCGCCTTCGGACACTACTGCGATGGTTTCCGGCACGCGCTCAGCTTGAGCTTCGAATAGTTCGTGGATAAGGCGGTCTCGATCAAACTCGGTTTCGGTCGAGTTCCATTCAACCAGAAGGTTATTACTCTCCGCAGGCGTCAGCAGGTTGAGGTTGTTTATTGACTGCTCGGGCGCGACCACAACGGCATTGAGGAGCGTGCGGAAATGCCCCAGCATTTGCTCCGCACTTTCTTCGTCAAAAAGGTCGCGATTGTATTGCAGTGACGCGTCGAGCTCTGCTTCACCTTCGGCGATTGTGAGCACCAGATCGAAGGGCACATGCCTTTCTGAAAGGCTCAGCGAGCGGAAGGTTAATTCGCCGAACTGAATCGCCGCTCCGGTTTCGCCGAGCACGAAAGATGAAAGTGACTCGCGCGTTGCTGGAGGTTGTTGTTGAAACGCGAACATCACCTGAAACAGTGGCGACCGGCTCGGGTCGCGCCCGACGTTCAGACGCTCCGCCAGCAGAGCGAAGGGATATTCTCGATGTTCGAGCGCTCCCAGAACTGTACGCCGCACACGTTGCATCAAGTGGTGGAAACTGGGAGCGCCGGAGACATCTGTACGCAAGACCAGTGGGTTGACGAAGTAACCAACAAGGTCGTCAACCTCCGGCACATTGCGGCCAGCCACGGGAGAACCGACCACGATGTCCGTCTGCCCCGTGTACCGGTGCAACATGGTTTTGAACGCAGCAAGGAGGACAACGAACAAACTTGCACCGGCGGAACGCGCCAACTCTCGAAGCTGCCCTGTCAGTTTCGGATCGAGGTTAAGTGCTTTAGAAGCGCCGCGGTATGTTTGAACCGGCAGCCTCGGCCGATCTGTCGGCAAATCGATAGTTGCCGGCGGCGTGGACAAAACCGTCTTCCAGTAGTTCCACAAACGCTCGCCTTCCGCTCCGTCCAGCCGGGTTTGCTCCCATGCCACGTAATCGGTGTAGCGCGCCGGCAGAGGGTTAAGCTCAGCCGCTCCGTCAAGGTACAGGCTTCTCAGTTCACGGAAGATCACAAGCAGCGACCGAAGGTCAGCCACGAGATGATGCACCGTGAAGATCAGCACGTGCTGTCGAGTTGAACGACGGAAAAGGGTTACCCGCAGAAGTGGACCACGCAGCAGGTCGAAGGGCCGGTACGCTTCGTGTACGAGGCGTTTAATCAGAGTTTCTTCATTCCAGGTCTCGGCCTCGACACTTGTGAAATCTACTGTCAGCGCATCGTGAATGCGCTGGACTGGCTGGCCATCAAAGGACTGTTGAAAGGTGGTGCGTAGCGCCGGATGGCGATCGAGGAGCGCTTGAAAAGCTCGCTTCAAAGCCTTTGCATCGAGATCGCCATCAATCTGAATGACTACCGGAATGTGATAGGCCCCGCTGTCGGGCGCAAGACGCTGGACGAACCAAAGGCCGCGCTGGCCGTGCGTGAGCGGCGATTCATGGGTGGGCTCAGCCAATAACATTTTCCCACTCGCAATTGACGCATAGTGCTGCGGCCCTCCAAGAACTTCATCTGCAATTTGGGCGATGCTCGCCTCGTCGAGCAGTACAGATACGGAGATTGAAACTCCGAATTGCTCTTCTACTCTGTGCTTCAACTCGACTGCCCCGAGCGAATCCAGACCCATGCCGACCAGTGATTGGTTACTGTCCAGCCGGGAGAACGAGAGTCGCAGGATGGATGCCGACACCCTCTTGAGAAAGTCTTCGATTAGTTGCCGGCGTTCGCTCGTATTGAAAAATTCGAAATCGGCATGGTCCAAGGCGGTTTCTTCAGCGAACTGTTCCGCGATCGCAGAAACACTCTGGGCGATAGCATTGAGCGTTCCCGCGATATAGGCTTTCTGACAGGCGTGCCTTTGGATTTTGCCGCTGGAGGTTTTGGGGATCGAGCCGGCACGGAGCAGCACTACGTCATAAAGGAAGACCTCGTGTTCCTGCGCTACGGCCCCGCGAATCGCCTCGATAATATCGTCCGCGTCAGACTCAGCAAGTCGTCGATCAACTTCCTGAACGATGACCACCCGTTCTTCATCTGCGACTGTTATCGAGAATGCAGCTCCGCATCCAGGGCGCAACAACGGATGACAACTCTCGACGGTGTACTCGATGTCCTGAGGGTAGAAATTGCGACCACGAACAATGATTAAATCTTTCAGGCGCCCCGTGATAAATAAATTCCCGTCATGGAAGAAGCCCAGATCGCCCGTACGCAGATAGGAGATCTGATTATGATCCTTAATAGACAGCCGTGCTTCAAAGTCTCGGCGCGTTTCTTCTGGCCGGTTCCAATAACCGCGAGCGACGCTGGGACCCGTGATCCAGATTTCTCCGACGCGCGCCGGCGAGCAGGGTTCCTGTGTCTCTGGATCGACGATCAAAACCTGATGGCCCATCCACGGCCGCCCACAACCGATTAAACTTCTCCGGTCTTCTGCAACCTGCTCAACGACCTGATTCTCTTGCAACGCCGCAGCTGACACAGAGGCAAGTGGTGGATCTGTTTCCACATCGCCGCCCGTGACAAACAGGGTGGCTTCCGCCAGTCCGTAGCAGGGATAAAAAGCTCGTTTTTGAAATCCGTGAGAGCTGAATGCTGCTGCGAAGCGTTCCATCGTCTCGCTACGCACTGGCTCGGCTCCGTTGAACGCAACTTTCCAACTCGACAAGTCCAGTCCGTCGCGTTCCGCCGCAGGAATTTTTCGCACACACAAGTCGTAAGCGAAGTTTGGACCACCGCTCGTCGTTGCACGGTAGTCGGTAATGACTTCGAGCCAACGGCGCGGCCGCTGCAAAAAAGAGACCGGCGACATCAGGACGCAGGTGGCTCCAACGTACAGTGGTTGAAGCACACCTCCGATCAATCCCATGTCATGATAGAGAGGTAACCAACTGACAATGATTGAGGACTCGGACTGGTCAAAGGCGCAACGGATCATTTCCTCGTTAGCGACGATGTTGCCGTGGGTCACCATAACGCCCCTTGGTGATCCGGTGGAACCTGAGGTGTACTGGAGAAAAGCGATCGCGTCCGGCTGCAAATCGGGGTCGCACCAATTCTGCGCCTCGCTGTCAGGAACGAGGTCAACCGGCAGGATGGGAACCTTTTTGTAGTGTGAAGTTTGCGCCACCCATGTTTCGATAACTGGCGAGAGTAATGTAGTTGTCAAAATCACATCAGGCTTGGCGTCGTCAGCGATGGACGCGAGCCGATTGAGGCCGCGCTTCTTTCGTGGAGGATATGCCGGGACGGCGATCGTGCCCGTGTACAGGCAACCTAAGAAGGCTGTGACGAATTCGAGACCAGGAGGGAAAAGCAGCAGCGCTCTTCCGCCCAGAGATTTTGCCTTTTGCAGCTCCGCACCAATAGCTCTGGCGCGAGTATCGAGCTGCGAGTAGGTAAGCTGAGGTAACTCGGCTTCTCCTTCCGGCAGGAACGTAAACCCAACCCGGTCCGGATCATTCGCGGCCCGCGACTGAAGAATTTCGACAATCGAGGAACTATCTTTCAGTGAGATGTAAGTCGGGTGGTCCGTCCGAACATTCATAACACCCTCTCACGTTAATTATGAGAAGGGAGATTGCACTTGAGTTACAAAGACAATTACACGTCTCCCTGTTTTACCAACGGCGTAAAACGGCGTAAAAAAAGCCAGGAACCGTCTGGACGGAGAAAAGCTCCTGCTGATGAGTGAACGCTGAGATTTGTCGAGGATGCTAAGGGGGAAAAAGCAATCTCGTGAAGAAGCGTTCTGGCGCTGAAAAAACTTCAGCGTCGCAACCACGTCATACTAGAAAAATGCCATCGAGGTGTGAGTCCTCATTGGCTGGTCTGGGCGGAGTGCCGCAGAGGATAATCCTCCAGGATCGCCTTGTCAAGTGGGCGAATTGATTCGTAGCAAATGAAATCTCCGGTTTAAATAGCAAATGAAATGTCCGCTTTTGGCGGAGTGGATTGAGTACTTTTTGTGGAGGAACATGAAGCACTACTCACACGCCGCGGTGGAGCGAACGATGAAAATACAGGAAGTGATCATGCGGGCGAGGGCTCGGGCCGCGGCGCCTGCTCAAACCTTCATGGGCGCCGCAGTCAAGAACGACGCTTTCAGCAGTAATCCTCACTCTTAGTTTCTAAAGCGATCGGCGCGGCCGGTTCTAGAATCCAACATCGAGGCCAGCGAACCTATCTCCTCCCACCACCGCCACGACCACCGCCACCGCCACCGCCACCGCCACCGCCACCACGACCACCACCACCACCACGACTCGCTCCGCCGGAGCTCCCCCCACGCGAACTGGCCATGCTGGAAGAACCTCTACTGCTGCTTGCACGCGTACCGCTGCCGCTGAATCCGCCACCATCTCCGAAGCCGCCTCGATTCCCAGAACCGCTTCCCAGGTTGCGACTGCCAGCTCGATCTCCGCTGCTGCGATTCTCCGCACTGCGAGATCGATCGCTCGCGCGGGCTCCATCTCGACTTGATGCCCTCTCTCCTCGATCGCTTCCGCCGCGATTCGCGGCCCCACTTCGGTTCCTCGCATCGCCGCGGTCACCATCCCCATTGCCAACTCGCACACGGTCGCTCTCTGCTCCGCGATTACCGCTGCCGCGATTGCCGTCCTGCCGAGCTAGTTGTTGACCGGCGGCCCTCTGCCGATTGGCGAGTGAATCACCACGTGCTGTTCCGCCGAACCGATCTGCCGTGCCTCTGTTCGGATAAGGAGCTCCGCCACGGTGCACCGGATTATGCTGCCACTTATTCCCACCACTGATGTTGTTGATGCGGTTGCCGCCGCTGGCGCTGAAGTTGCGATTGAAGTTGTTGTTGACGTTGACGTCGATGTCGTTGTTTCCCCAACCGCAACCCCAACCCCAGCCGCCACCCCACGCTGCTCCCATCGCGAGGCCAACCCCAAATGAAATAGCGGTTGCCGCCACCACGGCTCCAGTCGGATAAGGTGGATAGTAAATCGGAGGGTACGGGTAGGCCGGGGCGCCGTAAACATACATGGGATCATAGACCGGTACGTAGACCACCTCCGGATTTGCCTGTTCAATTACTATGACGGTCTTCTCCTGCACGACCCTGGTCTCAACTTTAAGCTGCTCGTTAGACCTCAACGCACCTGTCCCCTGAGCCTTTTGCCGCATACGTTGAATAGCGTCCATAACGTCAGTCTGCTGCGCAAGGAAAGCGTTGCCCAAATCAGTGGTCCATAGAAGGTCATCAGCTAATCGTTTCACCACTTCAGGGAGAGCCGCCATAGCCTGAATGCTTGGATCCCAAGGTTGTTTTGAGACTGCATCCACCAGAGCCTTATCTTTGAGATTCTTGTTCTTCTCGAGCCACTGCTGAAGTTGGATGAGTTCGAGGGGATAAGTCGACGCCACCAGCACCTGGCCCAAGAGTGGATCGGGATACATGGCAATCGGCGCCACCAGCGAATCAAGTTGATCCGCAGGAATTTTTGCAGGTTGCTGATCGGTTGCGTTCGCAGATTGCTGGTTAGAGGGAGTCTGTGTTGGCTGCGGCGAACTAGTGGACTGTTGTGACTGCGGTGTTGGTTTAGAACTACAAGAAATGTTGCCGAGCAGCAGCGACAGCAAACAGAGAACCGCCGCCAGCGTTCGTAATTGCCGCTGCCGAAATGCTGAGCGAAATGATCCTGCCTCCATTGTTCTGGTACTCCTTCCGATCTTTAAGATCGGTAAGATCGCCTGAACTATTGCTCCAAAGAAAAAGGACGGCTGATTAAGAGCTTATGGTCGCAGGTTTAGGCGACTTCCGGCGAGAAACCAGTGTTCGGATGTTCAGTCTGGTTTTGCAGTTTAGACAGGGGAAACGAGACCGTAATCCGAGCCAAAGAGTGTCTCGGCAACTTGGATGAATTTAGCGCACCCATTCTTCGTTTTAACTGTCAATTCTAACAGGTCGTTACTGGCCTCAACGGCACGCACATAACGCATCCTGTTGACGTTTGGATCAGGTGAAAATACCCTGGCTTGCCTCCTACTGATTACTGGTAGTACGTGATAGTTCGATAAGTGATCTCCGTTGCGACTGGTCCTTTGTCCTTTGTTATAGCGAACGTCTTTCGCTGGATCCAATTCCCGCGGTCGTCGAATTTGTATTCGTGCCGTTCTTTATCAGTTCTGTAGGTCCGAAGGTGCTCCTCGGTCATGTGGATAGGGTCGTAGCGCGAGTATCGCCCGCTCGGCACCTGGCGAGCGTCTTCTATCGAGTTTCCATTCGCATCCAGTGTAGAGACTATTTCCGTTGGTTTTCCAGGAGTATCCACAAGCATGATCATCCCGAGCAGATTCATCACCTCTAAGTGAGGTGGAGCTGCTTCATACTCGGAATCATATCGGTGCGTCACCTTTTTCGACTTCAGATCATATTTTGCTGACTCCATCAGTTTGCCGTCATTGCGAAGCACACGCATCTCAAGCAAATTACCCGCGGAATCATATTTATATTTGATCGTATACAGTTCTTGCTCAGGCTTCGGTTCTTCGGCGACGGAATTGTTTTTGTCTTTCGAGTCAATCGGAGATTTCCATACCCTTATCGTTTCTCGGAAGGCCCGGTCTCCTTTATGTATTCCATAAACTCGCACTCTGGCAGGACGGGAATTTTTATAAACAACAGTCTTAACAATGTTTCCCTGCTCGTCATAATTCTCAACTGAATCCAACTCGCGTGCGCCGTAAAGTGACTCATCGACGTAGGGTTCTGACTCAGTAGTGACACTCTTAACGCGACCCTTTAGCGCGGCGTCTTGTGCATCCGTTGTGGGCCGTGATGGAGCGGGTTCCAGAGGCAACCGTTCTGGTGTGAGCTCCTCGAGCATTGCAGTCACCCGGGGTTCAATATCTTGCGGACTCAGGAGTCTAAATGTTGACATTAGTTTGAGGTGCTCTTCCGTCTTGGCATTGTCGTCCAACGTCAATGACATCAGGTAAACACGATTCTTGATCAGGTAGGTCCATATCATTGAGCGACTGATCTCGCGACCGCGCCCGGGGTTGTCGATCACGGAGACAAGACCGGGATGTCCAGCAAACGACGTTTTCTTTTCATTCCTGACGGAGCCCGGCGCGTAGCCGTTACGGATTTTTACGAGGTAGAGATCTGCCTTGGCCTCGAAATCGACTTTGCCAATTGCATAAAGCACTACTGCTTGCTCAGAGCCGAGGTTCCAACGGTAGATCCATGAGACCAACTTGTCGTCATCCAACCGAATAATGTCGCGCCTGAACTCATCCCAGATATTGTTGGGAAGCATCACGCCAAACTGCCCGATAACAGAGACGAATTCTTCCGGGGCTTTCTGCTGACCATTTGCGCAAATTGAGATCGCGAGAACGACGCTTAAAGTGAAGGTTGAAATTAACCGTTGCAATACTGTATTTCCTCCGAAGATAGAGTTCACGATTTGAAGTCTTCTCAAATCCCGACAGGGACTACTTCGTGCAAAGCCCCCAGACCTGCAAGGTCAATCCGCCGTTCCAATAAAGCCCTGATGTTCAAGATGCAGCACAATTTTTTGCGCCGCCTCTTCCGGACTGAGAGTCGTGGTGTCAAGAACAATCTCCGCGTCCGTGGGAGCCTCATAGGGGTCTGAGATTCCGGTGAACTCTTTGATCAATCCGGCCCGCGCCTTTGCGTAAAGCCCCTTGCGATCACGCTCTTCGCATACCTCGATCGGCGTCATCACATACGTCAACACAAACCTTCTGTCGCCAATCATGGCGCGCACTTCTTTGCGTATCTGATCGTAGGGCGCGATTGGCGCACAGATCGCAATGCCGCCGTTTTTCGTGATCTCGGAAGCGACAAACCCGATACGCCGGATATTGATGTCGCGGTGTTCCTTGGAGAAACCCAGCTCAGACGAAAGATGCTTGCGCACGATGTCGCCGTCGAGCAACGTGACGGGACGCCCGCCGAGCTCGAGCAGCTTGATGAGCAGCGCGTTGGCAATGGTCGATTTGCCCGCTCCTGATAATCCGGTGAAGAAGACAGTGAAGCCCTGTTTGTAGCGCGGCGGATGCGTTCGTCTTAGCTCCTGCGTGATTTCGGGAAAAGTAAACCACGTGGGAATGTCGTGACCTTCATTCAGGCGCCGGCGCAGCTCACTTCCGTTGATGTCGAGAGTACGAGAGCCGGGCGGGACCTCATCTTCCGGAACATACTCGGCAATGTCTTCGACATAGACCATCTTTTTGAAAGGCACCATGCTCACGTGCAACTCGTCCTCATACTGCCCGATCAACTCCTGCGCGGCGTAAGGTCCGTAGAAACTACGCCCATCTAATCTGTTGCCGGGACCTGCATGATCGCGTCCCACAATAAAGTGCGTGCAGCCGTAATTCTTTCTAATGATCGCGTGCCACAACGCTTCACGCGGTCCCGCCATCCGCATGGCCAATGGCAGGAGGGCCAGTTTCGCTGTCTGCGGCGGGTAATGAGACATGATGCCTTGATAACAGCGAATACGCGTGTAGTGGTCCACGTCGCCGGGTTTGGTTAGACCCACTGTCGGGTGGACGAACAAGTTTGCCTCGACTTCCCGCACCGCCCGCAAGGTGAGCTCCAGATGGGCCCGGTGCATCGGATTGCGCGTTTGAAATGCGACGACGCGCCGCCAGCCGAGCCGCATGAATTCGGCGCGGACCTCGGCTGGTGTTAGTCGCAGGTGACGAAAGTCGAAATACTGCGGAAGCCGGAGGCCTTCTAGAGAGCCGCCAACGTAAATCGGATGAGTACGCTGGAATAAATAGGAAACGCCGGGATGATGGCTATCTCTTGTGCCGTATACGGCTTCTGCTTCATTGAGTCGATCAGGCTCCCAGAGATCCTCAACGTGTAACACTGCGAGTATCATGCCCTCCGGATCACGGAGTGCAATCTGATCGCCGAGTTTGATACGTTTGGCAAACTCCTGCGTGACATCGAGCGTAATCGGGATGGGCCAGAGTATGTCGTTAGCGAGCCGCATCCGGCTGCACACCGAATCGTAATCAGCACGCGACATAAACCCTGCTAACGGTGAAAAGCCTCCATTCAAAAGCAACTCGAGATCGCAGAGCTGACGCGACGACAAATCCCACGACAGCCAGTCGCGTGAAGCTTCGTGAAGTTGCCTCGCTCGTTCCGGGGTCGCGAGCAGCTCAACCAATTCACCGCCGTGAGGCGGAATGAGACGTTGTGACATGCTTTCTCAACTTTCAATGGCGCTCAGGTGCACCCAACCTCTAGCCAGTAAACAAAAACGCCTTCGCCTAACGCAAATGGATTGGGTCCGAAATAATGAGTTGCGTTATACCTCCGCCGATGAAAAAAGCGATCGCGCTCTCGGAAATTGGCGAAGCCGTTCCCGCCGGTGACAAGGTGAAACATCGACCTTTCCTCGAGCCGAACACCTACGGTGAGATTTCGAGGGTGGGTGTGTTGCTGCTCGGCACACCGTGCAGCGTCACAGTCAACGGCAAGCTTCCGGACGGTAAGCCGTCAGGTAATCTGACGATAATGTAAGACGCATCAAGGCCTTGCACTCCTGACACCGTTCCAACACTTTCGACTGTCAGTAGGATTCCATTCGCTCGCACTGAAAGTATTGCAGGGTCTGGCTGGCTCAGTCGTAGATTAGAAGTGAACAACATTACTCGTGTGTGGCTGTCTGCGCTGAAGTTGTGAGTGTTGAGAATGGAGAATGGACCACGTACCTGCGTGACGGAATCGAGCGCCACTGCTTTATTTGTCGCTCCCTCTTCGACGAAGATTGTTGGCGGTAACGTTGGAGCCGCTGAGGTGTTAAGCAGGACGTTTACTTCGCTGTTGCCCTGACTGGTTACGACAAAATCAAGCTTACTATCGTTATTGAAATCGCCTGCCACCAGCGATGCGTTCGACGATCCAGCCTGGTCGAAGACAGCGGGCGAGAATGTGCCGTCGCCCTTTCCACTCAAGAAGGAGAAACCGCCTGAGCTACCGACGACGACCACATCAAGCTTGCTGTCGCCGTCGAAATCGTGGCTGATAAGATCCGCTGGAGCCGTGAGGATAGAGGCCGTGGTTCCAGTTTGAAACGTGCCGTCTCCGCGACCCAGAAGGATCGTTAGCACGTTGGGAAGTCGCGACGTTACTGCGACGTCAAGCTTGCCGTCGGAATTCAAATCGGCCAACGTAGCCTTGACGATTTCATTAGCCGCCGGATAACTCACCGGATTATCAAACGTACCGTCGCCGTGACCGACAAGAACAAGAACACTACCTGGAAAACCGAGCAATACCAGATCAGACTTGCCGTCACCATTGAGGTCGCCAGGCAAAACGGAGCCAACCGCCGTTGCAATCGTTCTGTTTATCGCAGTCTGAAACGTGCCGTTGCCGTTTCCTAACAGAATGCTCAGCGTGTTGGGGCTCCCGAGAGTTGCAAGATCAATCTTTCCATCGTTGTTAAAGTCGCTTACGCTCAAAATTGAAGGCTGAGATCCAACGGGATAATTCACTCGAGTCTTCAATGTGCCATCGCCGTTGCCAATAAAGATGCTAACGTCCGAGCCGAAAATATTTGCAGAAGCCACATCCGCTTTTCCGTCACCGTCAAAATCTGCAATGACAACATCCGCAGGATTCGAGTCTGCAGCATACGCGACCTGAGTCTGGAGAGTCCCGTCCCCGTTTCCAAGCAGCACATGGATATTAGATCCAGTCGTAGTTGCAACCGCGACGTCGAGCTTGCCATCTCCATTCAGATCGCCGCTAGCAATGCCGAGGGGATTGAAATTGCCGGCGCCGAAGGCCAGACGCCTGGCGCTAAAGTTGGCGGTCATGTTCGACGATAAAGCAGTGAAACTTTTGCTCGTTGGCGAGAGCAAATTGAAGTTCGTGAACACGCGGTTCCCGAGGTTGGCGGTAACGGTATAATCGCCGTCCACTGGAAGTCCCGAAAAGCTGTACCCAGAGAAGTTTGTTACGGCAGTTCCTGTCCTCGTTCCGGTTAGCCCAATCGTAAAACCCGGGATATTGGAACCATTCTCGACACTGAGCACTCCACCGCTAATCGTAAAAGTGGCTACGCTGCCAGTGAAATTGACTATACGATTATTCGACAGGTTGTTAGACGTGAAGGAAGGTGGACTGAACATAAACTTCGGCAGTGATGGAGTCACGGTGAAGTTGCCTCCACCATGCAAATTCGTAAACGCATAGACGCCGTCAGCACCGGTGACTATTGTTCCGCTCATCGATCCGGACAGAGTCATTGTCACTCCGGCCATTGCAACGCCTGAAAGGTCCTTAACGGTTCCCGAGATCGAGTAATGGTTCAGTGTTCCAGTGAAGTTAGCGACGATGTTCGACGCCAGGTTATTGAAGGTTTGATTAAGCGGCGCGAAAGTATAATTTGTCTTGGACGGCGTTACTGTGTACGTTTGGCCGGTAGCCAAATCGTTAAAGGCAAACGTGCCTGTTGCATCCGTGTTGATGATGACTGGCGTTCCACCGGTGAGCGCAACCCTCACACCCGAAAGTGGAACGTTGTTGTCATCTTTGATAGCGCCGCTGATGTTGTGGGGTCCGGTTTGATTAATGAAGACGGCAACCAAATTCCCACTTTGAGCTGAGACGATATCTGGTTTGGTGTCGCCATTGAGATCGAGAACGGCTGCGAAGTTACCGCCACTTAGAAAGTTCACTGGTGGTTGAAACGTCCCATCCCCGTTTCCCTTGAGGATGGTCAAGCCACTCCCATTCCCTGCGGATACAAGATCAGTTTTTCCGTCGCTATTGAAATCTCCGGTCGACAGCTCATAAGGAAAAGCTACGGCTGCGTAGTTAGAAGGAGATCCAAAAGTGCCGTCTCCGTTACCCAGTAAGATGCTGACAGTGCCGACTTGAATATTCGCAGTCGCCAGATCGAGTTTGCTGTCGCCATTAAAATCGCCTTTGACTATGGAGAAAGGGCTGATTCCAGTCGCGTAATTAACGGAAGGAAAGAACGTCCCGTCACCCTTCCCCAACATGATGCTAACGACTCCGCTAGGACCAAATCCATAGCTGCTGACAGCCAAATCTATCTTGCTATCTCCATCGAAGTCGCCA
>Ga0134124_10000152_pt1 | contig 63607 bp, 49 predicted proteins | sample KB304_FD_96880 | JGI IMG/M metagenome (GOLD analysis project Ga0134124, IMG submission 96880) | Terrestrial soil microbial communities without Nitrogen fertilizer from Kellogg Biological Station, Michigan, USA - KB3-0-4 | ecosystem: Environmental > Terrestrial > Soil > Unclassified ...
AATTGGCATCAGACAATTGGCCCACAATTGGCTCTTTACGTCACTCATTTCCACTGTAGAATGGTTCGGTCAGATAGCCCACTTGAAAGTTCGAGGGCCAACCATGCTTTTGGAACTCAACCGTGACAGCCACGTCCCGCTTTACGCTCAAATCGTCAGCGAGGTGTGCCGAAGAATGACTGACGGCGCGCTGAAGGTCGGTGACCGGTTGCCCGCTAATCGCGAACTCGCCAGGACGCTTGGAGTCAATCGCAACACGGTTACAACGGCGTATGCCGAACTTGCCGCGGATGGCTTGATAAGCTCTCGCGTCGGCAGCGGCACTTACGTAAGCCGGTTGCCGGCGCCGATGCCGCGCGCTTCGTTCAAAACACAGGATGCTGGATCACCCGTATCCTCACCAATGCTATGGGACGCGCTATTGACGCTTCAGACACGTGACAATTGGCTGGCAGAAATGAGCAGCCTGGAACAGCGGCGAGACGGCATTTCTTTGGCGCTCGCGCTTCCTTCGGCCGATCTCTTCCCGCTCGATGATTTTCGACGCTCGGTCGATCGGGTCCTGCGAAAACAAGGTCGCGTTTTGCTTCAGCTCGGAGCGACCAGCGGATACGCGCCGCTTCAGCAATATATCGCTTCGCAACTCGCGCTTTCAGGCGCGAAGGTGTCGGCCGATGAAGTGCTCATTACCAACGGCTGCCAGCAGTCGCTCGATCTGATCCGGCAGATACTGGTCGAGCCCGGTGAAGAAGTGGTGCTCGAGAACCCGACTTATCCCGGCGCGCTCAGTGTGTTCTGCGGCGGCGGTTCCAAGTACATCGGCGTTCCGGTCGGCGCGAATGGAATGGACCTGAATGTCCTGGAAGACGTTCTCTCTCAGCGCCGAGCGAAACTGATCTACGTCGTGCCGAGCTTTCAGAATCCGACCGGCGTGACGATGGACTCGGCCGCGCGCCGGCAACTGATCGGCGTCGCGGCCAGGTATCGCGTTCCGATAATCGAAGATGACATTTATCGCGAGCTTAGATACGACGGCCCTGAAGTCCCGCCGCTCAAGGCGCTCGATGAGCACGGCCTGGTTATCTACATCAGCAGCTTTTCGAAGGTTGGGTTTCCCGGCTTGCGAGTAGGATGGATAGCTGCTCCCAAGATCGTCATAGAACATCTCAATCGCGTAAAGCAGCGCTGCGATTTGCACGCGAGCCTGCTTGCGCAAGCTGCGATTCACGAATTCGCCAAACGCGGCTTACTTGCTAAACACATCAAGCGCGTCAAGAAGGCCTACCGGCTGCGGCGCGATGCAATGCTCGAGGCGCTGGATCGCTACTTCCCGGACGAAGCAAGCTGGAGCAGACCCGAAGGCGGGATGTCGGTTTGGGTGCGTTTGCCCGGCGCGCTCGGCAGCAGACAGCTTCTGCATCAAGCCGCGGAGAGCGGCGTGACCTTCATCAGCGGCGACCACTTCTTCGCAAGCTCGCCGCAGGAAAATGTAATGAGGCTGTCATTCACCATGGCGGGTCCCCAGGCTATTGACGAAGGAGTGAAGCGGCTTGCCGCAATAATGAAGACGCAGTTGTTGAAGCTCAAGAAACAGCGCGGAACCATGCGAGCCGACGGGTTGCGAGCACTGGTGTGAAACGCCCCTGGGAGCGCAGGCATCCCTGCCTGCACGCCTTGCAAGCCTATGCCATTGGAACCTTGCAGGCAGGGATGCCTGCGCTCCCAGGGACCAGGAGAGACAAGCATGTTAGCTTTTGTATTTCTTCAGACAATTCCTCTTCGAGCGGACGCAGCGAAACTCGTCTCGCGGATTCCCGAGGTCGAAGAAGTTCACCGTGTCGCCGGTGAGGATTCTTATATCGTGAGAGTTCGCGTGGCTAACACGGAAGCTCTCGGGCGTTTCATCAGGGATAAGATTGAAACCATCAAATCGGTTTCCTCCGCACGAACAACGCTGGTCCTCAAAACGTTGAAGGACAAAGAGCCGTCGGGTAAGCCCTCTGTCGAGGATGCCCGGGCTTTGGCGCGAGGCAGCAACCAGGTCTAGACCTCAATCAACGGAGCACGAATCCATGAGCACTTTTTCGCCGACCGGACGAACTACGCTAAGACGACTCCCTAAGCGCGGCGATTTTGAGCGCGATGCAATCTTCGCAATACTGGACGAAGCCTTCATATGCCACGTGGGGTTCATCGTCGACGGCAAGCCGGTGGTGATTCCCACCTCTTTCGTCCGCGTGGCTGATGACGTTTACATTCACGGTTCCGCGGCCAGCCGAATGCTCCGCTCACTCGAAGAAGGAATCGATGTTTGCGTTACAGTCACGCTCATCGATGGACTGGTGCTCGCGCGTTCGGCGTTTCATCATTCAATCAACTACAGATCGGTCGTCATTTTCGGAAAGGCGGACGCGGTCGATGAATTGGAGGAGAAGTTGCGCGCGCTTCACGCGTTCACCGAGCACGTCGTGCCGGGGCGTTGGGCAGACGTGCGCCCGCCGGATGAAAACGAACTGAGGGCCACGCTTGTGCTAAGGCTTCGGCTGGCCGAGGTCTCAGCAAAGGTGCGCACTGGCCCGCCAATCGACGATGATGAAGATTACAACCTTGCGGTGTGGGCGGGTGTCCTTCCGTTGAGGTTGATTGCCGACGCGCCGGTTGTTGACGATCGGGTGCCCGCGGAAATACAAGCGCCCGATTATCTGAAAAGGTATTCGAGAAACGGAAAGGCCGGGTGACAGGTGCAGTTGGCGATGTCTTAATTTGGAGTGCGGCGGCAAGGTACTCCGCGACGCCGCTTTGGCTTGTGATTGAATCGATTGGGAAGGAAAGCGGCGTCGCGGAGTACCTTGCCGCCGCACTCCAAATTAAGACACCGCCGCGCAATTGGAGGGACTAGCTATGACTGACAAAAAGAGAACAGAACTATTCGAGGCGATGGCCGAGATGGGACACGAACAGGTTGTCTTCTGTCAGGATGCTTCAAGCGGCTATCGTGGCATCATAGCGATTCATAGCACCGCGCTCGGTCCGGCGGTTGGCGGCACGCGTTTTTGGCAATATGCCAGCGAGGAGGAAGCGCTTGTAGATGCGTTGCGACTCTCACGTGGGATGACTTACAAATGCGCAGTGGCGGGTCTGCCCTGGGGCGGCGGTAAATCGATCATCCTCGACGACGGCCGCTTTAAAGATCGAGAGAAGCTCTTTCGCGCGCACGGCCGCTTCATAGAAAAGCTGGGCGGGCGATATGTAACCGCCGAAGATGTGGGCACCAGCCCGGCTGACATGGAGCTGATTGCTTTGGAGACCAGCCACGTAGGCGGGCTCATCGGCAAGGGTGGAGACCCTTCGCCGTGGACCGCGCTCGGCGTGTTTCGCTCGATGCAAGCGTCCGCGCAATATCGATGGGGCAGCGATGACCTTCGAGGAAAGCGAGTCGCGATCCAGGGATGCGGCAATGTCGGGCTCAACCTCGCTAAGCTGCTGCGCGAGGCCGGCGCTCGGCTGATTGTGTCAGACGTCGACGAGAAGAAAGTCAGACGCGCGGTTGAAGAGCTGGGCGCGGAGGAATCCTGCGGCGAACAGATTTTTTCCGAAGACGCCGACATCTTCTCGCCGTGCGCGCTCGGCGGCATCATCAACGATAGGACAATTCCTGTGCTCAACGCCGCGATCGTCTGCGGGGCGGCCAACAATCAGCTTCTGGAACCCAAAGACGGCGATGCGCTTGAAGATCGTGGCATTCTCTACGCGCCTGATTACGTCGCGAATTCAGGCGGCGTTCTGAGCGGAGGAGCGGAGCTGTTCGGATGGACAAGCGAAAAGGTGCGCAGCGAAGTTCTTGCGATCTACGACACCGTGCTTTCCGTTTACCAGTTGGCGAAGGCTGACGGCATTCCTACTTACAAAGCCGCCGACAGTTTAGCCGAAAGGCGCCTGCGCGAAGCAGCGCACGGCAGCACCGCCGCGCGTTGAGCACGCAAAACCGGGTAGTGAGATATTAGCGTGTTGCCAGCAAGCAGTCCTCTGCGTCCCCGGCGTCCTCCGCGGTTTTTCCTGCTCAGTTGCTCGGAATCAACCGCAGAGGACGCAGAGGACGCAGAGGAGAAACGCGAATGTGAGCGAGCAAGACACTATCACCCCACTACCCAGAATCGCGGGGAATTTGGAATGGATTATCAGCGAGGCGAGTTCACAATAAGCACAGACAGGTCGCGGCTCGATATCGAAGTCATTCACCGCTTTCTGGACACGTCCTATTGGGCGGCGGGGCGCTCTCCCGAGACAATCCGCAGATCAATCGAACACTCGCTTCCGTTCGGCGTCTACGCGGGCGATCACCAAGTTGGCTTTGCGCGAGTGATAACCGACTACGCGACCTTCGCGTGGATCGCGGATGTATTCATCCTCGAGGCGTTTCAGGGGCAGGGATTGGGAAAGTGGCTGATGGAAGTGATCATCGCCCATCCGGAACTGCAGGGATTTCGAAGATGGGTGCTCGCGACGAAAGACGCTCACGAGATGTATCGCCGATTTGGATTCGATGAGTTGAAAAAACCGGAGCGATGGATGGAAAGACACGACCCGAACACTGAGGAGCGGCCTGATTATTGGCGCTGACATTTCGATGAAGTTCGTTGAGAGGTCGCAGCGAGCAGGTTCACATTGATTGGGTGGTTTTCTTCAACGGCTCTCATCTATTAATCGGACACGACTCTGGGCGGTCTCGTAGTAACGACCTGTATGGGCGGCCCTCCCTGGCCGCCCCTCTTCGGTCCAACGAGCGCCGTACGTAAAGAGGGGCGGCCACGGAGGGCCGCCCATACAGGTCGTTACTCCCGTCCGCCTTGTTTATTCTTGCCGGTGCCAGGCAAACGTGCCAGAATGACAGCGCCCTCCGGTCGATCCCCTCAAAGAGGTCCGCACATGAACCGCATTCACACGATACTGATACTTCTCTTTCTTGCTGCTTTCGCGCCATCAGCTTTCGCGCAGAGCACACCGGCCGCCGGCGCTACGCAACTTTACATGGTGAGCAATCCGGGGGATTACATAGGCGGTGGGCAAACATATTCATTCACGCCGGCGAATGGCAGTTTCTCAGCGGGAGGACTCGATCACGATCACGATGGTTTGGTCGATTACGTTACGATTGGCTTCACTGGTCCCGGTCAGCGGTGGAATTTGACATTTACCACAACCCAGCTACATCTGGAGTTAAAGCCTGGCTTTTACGATAAGGCGATGCGCGCGCCGTTTGCAACGGCTGGTCATCCAGGTCTCGAGGTTACTGGAGATGGGCGAGGGTGCAACACGGTGACAGGCAGCTTCACCGTCCTGCAAGCAACTTTTGATTATTCATCAGGAACTCCACAACTCATCAGCTTCGCAGCGCAGTTCGAGCAACATTGTGAAGGTGGTCCAATCTCACTGGCGGGTGTTATCTACTACAATTACACTCCCACCAGTTCTCTGAGAGCTAATCCGCCGACCGTAAATGGGGGCGAGACCGTCAAGGGCATCGTGGTTCTTACCGATCCCGCGCCGCCGGGCGGCGCGCTCGTACACCTCGCCAGCGGCAATGTCGCGCTGGCGACTGTGCCTTCCAGCGTCCCGGTGCCACAGGGATCGAAGTCTGCAGACTTCCCGATAAGCACCACCAGGATAAAATCGCCTTCGTCGGTCGTCATACTTGCCAGTTACCATGGAGTTTCAAGCGCAGCCACGTTGAAGGTTGTGTCACCGATTCCTTCAATCACCAGGCTATCCTTGCAAGGGGAACCGGGCGACTTTATCGTGGGGTCTCATGAGTATGTGTTCACGCCAAGAGATGGATTTTTCCGCACTTGGGGAAGCACCAACGGTGCGGGTAATTACTTTCGCCTGGCCTACAACGACGCTGCCTTTGCTAATTGGTGGAGTCTCCACATCACAACCAGAAATCTGAATGTAGCTTTGGTGCCCGGCTATTACACCAACGCTCAACGCTATCCCTTCGAAGCTGCCGGACACCCGGGCCTGGACCTTTCGGGAAATGGCCGAGGATGCAACACGCTGATTGGTGAGTTTACCGTCCTTGATGCCGCCTTTGATTATTCATCCTCCGAAGTGCAAGTGGTGAGCTTCGCGGCGGATTTCATCCAACATTGCGAAGGCGGGACACCCGCAGCCAGGGGATCCATATACTACAACTACACGCCGCCGTCGGAGTGCGTCCTCTCGATGGCTCCATTGAGTCAATCCTTCAGTGCCAACGAAGGAATGGGCAGCTTCAATGTGACACAAGCGAGGAACTGTAGCTGGACCGCCTCAGCCGACGTAGCTTGGATTACCATTCTGTCGGGAAGTGGCGCCGGTAACGGGACGGTCACCTTTTTGGTACGCGCAAATCCCGGCGCAGTTAATCGTAGCGGCGTTATCACAGTCGCAGGTCAGACGTTCACCGTTGTCCAGAGTGTAGACTTTCTTGATGTTCCCAAGACTCATTTTTTTTACACGGAGATAGGTAAACTGGCCGCTCGAGGCGTGACTGTAGGCTGCGCTAATGGGCGTTACTGCCCCGATGAACCGGTCACTCGCCAGCAGATGGCAGCGCTTGTGATTAAAGCGCTTGGAGAGTTCAGCCCCCTGCCTACAGCTATGCAACGATTTGATGACGTGCCGCCAACCGTAAACGGGCAGCCTGATCCTTTCTATAGCTTCATCGACAAGCTGGCTGCATTTGGCATCACCAGCGGCTGCGGCGCCAATAACCAGGGTCAACCGCTCTACTGCCCCGGTGATCCTGTCACCCGCGAACAGGTAGCTGCACTTATCATCCGGGCGCTGGGAGAGTACAGCCCTCCCGTTCCCGCGTCTCGGATGTTCTTAGACGTGCCGCGGTCCAATCCGTACTACGCCTTCATCGACAGGCTTGGAGCCCTGGGGATTACCGGAGGATGTGGCGGAGGGAATTTTTGCCCAGGAGACTATGTCACGCGCGGCCAGATGGCAGCACTGCTGGTAAGAGCGTTTGGACTGTAGAGATGGCGGCGCGGACAAACTAAACGCAGGACCTTTTCGGACACTCGTTAGGGCGCGCTGATCTCAACGAGATCCTCTCCACCCTCCAACAACACAAGAGCTTTGGGCAACGCTGTTGTCAGTAAGGTGCGCAAATACTGGTTCGATGTGTTCCCGCACGTGAGCCAGATGACCTGCGGCGGCGCGCCGAGTTGGTTGTGCAGGGTTACGAAATCGCTATCCTTAGTCATCACTATCGCATTAGCTGCACGGGCCGCGCGAAAGATCTCTCGATCCGTCGCGTTGCGCAGACCAACATCGCGTAATGCACGCGCTTGGATACCGAGTGTTGTTTCGATCCAGTTAGCGAGGGCGGGTGAGAGCTGAGCGTCAATCCAGATAATCATGCGGCAATAACCGGATGGTCAAGTCTCTGGGCCGCGTACCGCAAGGCCGCCGTCAGGTCTTCCATCTCAAGGTCAGGCATCTCCCCAAGAATTTCTTGAGCACTGAGTCCAGCGGCAAAAAGATCAAGGACATCAATGACTCGAATCCGCATACCGCGAATACACGGACGGCCACCGCATTGTTCAGGGTTGATCGTAATGCGCTGCTTAGGATTAGTCACTGCGAGCCTCCTCGTTTGGCTGTAGTTTGCGGACTGATGGTAGCAAACCTTGCGACTACTTGCACTCCGCAGTAGCGAGATCACCCGAAGCACGCTCAACGGCTTCGCGGAGTTCTTGATAACCCGCAATCAGCGCTCCCATCCTTAGAAGCGAAGAAAGGTTGATAGTTTTCTGGAGGGGCGCCCGATCGTTAAGGACGCTAGTGGGCAAAACGTAGAACTGCCATTGGGCGAGGTTGAGCGGATCGACGTTCGTCTGGTTGCGCTCGGCGAGGACAGCAAAAACATAGACATTGGCCTGGCGTTGGGAGTCTTTTGCAAAGACATTAGTGGTTGGATCCCACGCTCTTGTTGGACGTATGCCGAAGATGATCTTCGACAAAGCCTTCTGACCCCACGTCTGTACGTAAGCGCTGGCCTTTACTTCGACACGGATCCCCGATGATGTTTCGATGTCGTAGGCCTCCCATCCCGAGCGAACGCCGTCTGCAACGTCGAGCGCCATCGCAACGATGTATTCGGCGAGCCGGCCGCGTTCGGTATTGCTTAGGAGATCGGAGGCTGACCATCGCCAGTAACTCAAGAGATCCTTACCGACAGGAACATCGTTCTCGTGGAAGGTCTCGTTACCCTCTTTGCGCCGGAGCTCTACTGCAGCCAAGGCTTCCATCAGCGAGTTGTCTATTGTCATAGTGATTGTCTCTAGTGGCTAGGGTCAAAACAACGCATCGAGCGCATCAGTAACGTTGCGAACTCCGATCACTTCAATCCCGTCGTCGTAATCAAGACCCGTGAGATTCCCGTGAGGAATAACACAACGTTTGAAGCCCATCGCATAGGCTTCACGCACCCGCACCGAAGCCTGGCTTGTCGCTCGCACTTCTCCGGCTAATCCGACTTCTCCAAACACCGCCGCTCGTTCGTCCACCGGAACGTTGCGAAAGCTCGATGCAATCGCGGCGACAATCCCAAGATCGGCAGCAGGTTCGTCGATCGTCATGCCACCGGCTACATTCACGAACACATCGTCAGCGAGCACTTGCATCCCGACGCGCTTCTCGAGCATCGCCATCAACAGAGACACGCGGTTGCCGTCGACGCCCTGAGTCATTCTTCGAGCCGTGCCGTATTTCGAGGAACTGACCAGCGCCTGCAGCTCAACCAGCATCGGCCGCGTGCCTTCAATGCACGCGGTTACCACTGAGCCCGACACTCCAACGGGCCGCTCATTCAAAAACAACCCGGACGGATTCAGCACAGGAACGAGCCCGCGGCCAGTCATCTCGAATACGCCCACTTCATTCGCCGCGCCGAAACGGTTTTTCACCGCGCGAATGATTCGATGATTGTGATGCCGCTCACCTTCGAAGTAGAGGACGGTATCGACGATGTGCTCGAGCGTCTTCGGTCCGGCGATCGAACCGTCCTTGGTGACATGTCCGATAAGAAAAACAGGAATGCCTCGATTCTTGGCAAGCATCAGGAACTGGCCGGCTACTTCGCGAACCTGAGAGACCGATCCGGGCGCGGATTCAAGCTTCATCGAAAACACGGTTTGCACTGAATCGACGACGACGGCTTGCGGATCGAGACGGTCGATCTCCTGAAAAATCCGCTCGAGGCAGGTTTCGGGCAAAAGGTACAAAGCGGCGGGATTGATGCCCAATCGCTCGCCGCGCAATTTGATTTGGCGTTCGCTCTCTTCGCCTGAAACGTAAAGCACTTTACCGCAATTAGTAGAAAGCTTGTCCGAGACCTCGAGCAGCAGCGTTGATTTTCCGATGCCGGGGTCGCCGCCGATCAACACAAGCGAACCCGGGACTATGCCTCCGCCAAGCACGCGGTCGAACTCTTCGATGCCCGACGGTTGGCGGGCGTCGTCCTGGCTTTCGATGTCCTGGTAAGCGAGCGTTGCGGTCTCTCTCATGCGGAACATTCCACCGCGGGGCGAAGCTCCCGGTTGCAGAGTTGCGGGTTTCTCTTCGACGAGTGAATTCCATTCGCCGCAGTCCGGGCACTTGCCCATCCAACGTTGCTGCTGCGAGCCGCACTGCTGGCAGACAAAAACGAGTTTAGAGATTTTGGATTTCGCCATCGGTGCTTAAGCTTTCGGCGTTGAGAATCAGTGCATTCGCGGCGAAGTATGATGGAGGGGATGCTGAATGATCAAGCGTTGTCGCGGATCGGTCAGGCGTCACACCCTGTTGCTGGCTCAGAATTACTGCGTGTCCTCCGCGTCCTCTGCGGTTGATTCTCCGCACCAATCCAAGATAAACCGCAGAGGACGCCGAGGACGCTGAGGACTGCGAAGGGGTCAGCACACTTAAGCGGCACTTTTGATGAAGAGACCAGCAACCGATCACTGTTCGGTCGGACTCACGCGGCGGCCGGTGGGTGGGACCGCCGATGGCCGGAACTTTCGCGCGTAGTCCCACACATAATCTCTCAGCCCCCAATAGTAAGGGCTGAAGCCGAGCTGGTCGGCTTCGTCCAGCGCCTTCTCGACACTCCAGTTGTCGCGTGCGACTCGATAGATCGCAGTCATCTCGCCGGTTCGGTTTAGCCCGTCCGCGCAAAAGACAAAGAACGGACCGTTGGCGGCATCGCTCACAATGGAAACGAACTTCTTCGCTTCCTCATCGGTCGGAGGGTTCCAGACGCTCATTGGAATCCATTCATACTTGAGGCCGGCGATTTCCGCTACGGTCTTAACCTCGTCGGTGTAGTCATAGATCGAACGCAGGTCGACCATCGTCCTGACGCCGAGTCTCTTCAGCGTGCTGATGCCCCCTCGCATCGGCTGCGAGCCTCGCACGTAATTTTCGTCGACTCGATGAAACACGGGCAGCGTAGCCGCAACCTCACCGCTCGAGTCTTCAAGCGGCCCTTCAGCAACGGCGGCGGGCGTTTCATTGCGCGAGCTTCCGATTACGATTGTCGAGATGGCGACGGCCAGAGCTGCGGTTCCGACAACGACTGCGAACAGAAACTTCTTATGATGCACGATGCTTCAACACCTTCAATTGGATTGGGGCTTAACACGCTTCATACTTTATACCGTACGAACGAATGGTAGGGCAAAGATGGGTGTGAGGTGAAAAAACTTTTAGTCGCCGGCGCGGACGTTCATTTCATCGCTTCATCGATAAGTGTTCCAGGATGTCGATGACATCATCGTATGAATCAACTAGACGGGGATGACGCTTGACTAGCTTGCGCAGGGCACGGTCGAAAGCTGAACCAGAACGAACAGTGAAACGGGTCGTCATACCTTCTTGGACCGCGTCTTCCGAACTTTGCTTTTGTTCTTATCGCGCAGTTCTGCCAGCAAGTCTCTGGCGTTGCGCGTTCGGCCAGCACGAATATCTTCGTTGCTCTTCATAATCTCGCGACGGACCTTCGGGTCGTTAAGTTCCAAGTAGTCTTCAAACTCGTCAATGTCCATAACGCCGGCAATCGGGACGCCGTCTTTCTCAAAGATCAAGTACTCTTTGTTGTGATGAACACGCGTCACTAAATCGCCAAGATTGTTCCGAGCCTTCGTCAGCGTGATCGTTCGTACTGCAGGGGCGACTCTGCTGCTCAAGGTAATATCTCCTTGGAGTTGTTCAATCCTGATAGGCTCCAGTGTACCAGATGAGTGTACTGGGTCAATCTAGTCGCGGGTCTCGGCTCACGCGTTTGAAGTTGAGCGCAGCTCGCTTCTTGAGCTTCTTGATTGTTAGTAGAAAGCTTTGCAGATGGCCGAACGGAACTGGAGGGATTTGCATTTCGACTAAGCGAACGCCAGAGTTAGGCCGCCTTTGTTTCTTCCTCCAGTTCTCGCCACTCTTTATCAAGCTCGTTAGCACATAGCGAAAAATCCGGCATAATGGATTCTGGAATCTGACTAGAGAGCAGTTCCGGAAAGAAGATAAAACGGATCTGGGTGCGACAACTTTGAGAGCGAACCGTGGAAATGGCCATACAGTTTCGCGAGTTTCGGCTGATGCCAGATGTCGTGCTCGAGTATCTGAGCGTTATTCTCAATTTGTTTCTTTACAGGAGGCAAACTCTTCAGCAAGTCGTCTGATCGCTTCAAGAGAGATTCTATTTCACCATCACTCAAGCCCAGACGCTTCTGAAACTTCTGCATCAAATCCTTTTGATCCAGCACGATTCGGGCGCGTAACGCGCCTTCTGAAAGAGTTAGCCAAAATGCGGCGCGAAGTAGTAGTTCCAAATCTGCACGAATCCATTGAGCGCAACCCATCGCCCCCACCATCACCTTATCCAGATTCTTCACAAGAATGACCCTTTCCAGGGACCGAAGGGCAACGTCCCTCTTTGATCTAATCAGAGGTCTTGATTGTTTACAGATAGCGTTGACTAGTTCTTTATTCGTGATCGGACCGCTTCTTTCTGCACATTGCAACGTTTGAAAAGATCCCTAATCGCCGGCGCCGACTTTCATTTTGTCGTCAGCTTTGGCGGCGGCTTCAATCTCCGCGCCGATGCTATCTATCTCGGCAGACACCGACGCGCCGGATACGGCTGACTTTACTCGTTTCCTGAACGGATGGGTTATCGCGTAGATCCGATTCGCCAGCGAGCGCCACGCCTCAGTGGCAGCCATATCATCAAACACCGAATACGCAACCGGCGTTACCACCAGGGTCAACAGCAGGCAAAGCGTTTGCCCGCCGATAACTACTACGGCGATGGCTCGTCGTTCATCCGCGCCCGGTCCCGTTCCCAACGCCAGTGGCATCATCCCTGCCACCAATGCGAGCGTCGTCATCAGAATCGGGCGAAGCCGGTCGCGATTCGCCTGGAGGATCGCGGTGGGGCGATCCATTCCCCGGTTGCGTAGTCCGTTCATGTGATCAATCTGGAGAATGGCGTTCTTCTTCACCACGCCGAACAGCACCAGTATGCCGAGCGCCGAGTACAGATTCAGCGTGTTGCCGGTTACCCACAGCGAGAACAACGCAAACGGAATCGAAAGCGGAAGCGATAGCAGGATGGTCAGCGGGTGAACCACGCTCTCGAACTGCGATGCGAGGATCATATACATGAATATGACCGAAAGCAGGAACGCCCAGATAAACTCGTTGAACGTCCGCTCGAGCTCACGCGCGCGGCCAGAAACACTGGTGGTGTACGCGGCGGGCAGGTGCATATCGGCAACCGCCTTGCGGAGAGCGTCAAGCCGGTCGGCAAGCGCGTAACCGGGCGCCACTGCCGCGCGCAGCGATACCAGCCGCTGGCGATCGAGCCGATCGATGCGCGACGCGGTCTTGCCGGGAACCACACTCACAAGATTATCCAGTCGCGCAAGTTCCCCGTTCTGCCGCGACACGTAAAGCCGCGAAATCGCCGCGGGGTCATTTCGCTGGCCATTAGTCAGCCGTAGCTGAACGTCATAATCGTCGTTGACCGCCGCGTCGTGGAAGCGCGAGACTCGCTGATCGCCTCCAACCATCAACTGCAACGCGGAGGCGATATCGTCGGTTGATACGCCCAGATCGGCGGCGCGCGTTCGATCGATTTCAACGCGCAGCTCGGGCTTATCCAGCTTCAGGGTCGTGTCGGCGTCGACGATTCCAAGCTCCGGCGCGCGCAGGCGAAGCTGATCGGCATAACTCGCAAGGGCTTCAAGGTCTGGCCCGCGCAGGTTGAAGTCTATGTCGAATCCGCCGCCGCCGATGTTGAACGACGGCGCGTTTCGCACAGAGGTGCGAAGGTCTTTGTACTTTCTCAGGCGACTGCGAATCTCCTGCATCACGTCGCGCTGAGAGTAGTTGGTTTGAAAAGCCTCGAGCGGATGTCCGTGACTGACTCCATGCCAGAGGCGCTCGATCGAAAAGCTGCGCTCTTCGATTGGCGCTATGCGAATGTAAGCGCTGCCCTGGCTGACGTTGCCGTTGAAGCCCCCGCCTGCGGTCGCCAGCACAACCTGAACGCCCGGAGTCGTGCGAAGATCCGCTTCAACGGCTCGCATCACCTCCTCCATCGACGCGAAGCTCGTGCCTTCCCGGGCGGTGATGTTGACGTCGAATTCGGATTCGTCCACGTCGCTTGGCAAGTAGTCCTGCTTCACAATGCCGTAGAGAGGAACAGATGAAAAAATAACCAGCAGCGCGAGAACGGCGACTGCCACGCGATGTCGCATCGCGAACAGCAGCAGGCTGGTATAGACCCGATCTATCCACCCGTAGAAGCCCGACCGTGATTTCGCCTGATCGTGACCGCCGGCGTCCTCAGCGCGAAGCAAACGAGCGCTCATCATAGGGGTCAGCGTGAACGAAACAAGCAGGCTCACCATGATCGCAACCGCGGCGGTGATGCCGAACTGGTACAGGAAGCGTCCCGACACACTGGACATGAACGACACAGGAATGAAGATTACGACCAGGCTCAAGGTCGTAGCCATCACCGCCATCCCGATCTCAGCGGTCGCGGCGCGAGCGGCTTCGAAAGGCCGCATCTTCTTTTCCTCGACGAAGCGGAAAATGTTTTCAAGCACTACGATCGCATCGTCGATGACTATTCCTACCATCAGCACCAGCGCGAGCATGGTCACGCTGTTCAGCGTGAAGTTCAGCGCCCTCATCATTCCAAACGACGCGATAACCGAGGCCGGAATTGCGATGCCCGCGATCAGCGTCGAGCGCCAGCTTCGCACGAACAACAGAACGACCAGACACGCGAGAATGCTCCCCAGTATGAGGTGAAGGTTGATCTCGTGAAGGGCGGCGTAGATGTAACGAGATTGATCGCGGATCACTTCCATCTTGACGTCGGACGGAATCTGACCGGCTACACGAGCGAGGGCCTTCTTCACACCCTCAATCACTTCGATAGTGTTGGCCCCCGATTGGCGTTGCACTTCAAGTGTGACCGTTGGCACTCCGTTCAAGCGGGCAAGCGTGCGCTGCTCCTTTGTTCCGTCTTCAGCCCAGCCAACGTCGCGCACCCGGACAGGCGCGCCGTTGATGTTTGTGACCACAAGATCACCGAAGAGCTTCGGATCCACGACGCGGCTCATCGTGCGAAGGCCCTGCTCGTGAGCGCCTGACGTAACGTTGCCGCCCGGCGCGTCGGCGTTCTGACGGACGATGGCGTTGCGAATCGTGGTTATCGGTATCTGATACGCTGCAAGCCTGTCAGGATCCACCCAGACATTGATAGCGCGGTTTAGACCGCCGGTGATGGAAACCTCTCCGACTCCGGTCGATCTTTCGAGCTGGACCTTCACCACCTTGTCGGCAAGCTCGGTCAGTTCGCGAAGGGGGCGGTCCGCTGAAAGCGCGATGGTAATGACCGGCGATGAGTCGTTGTTGAACTTCGCGATCACCGGAGGGTCAACGTCCTTCGGCAAGTCGCGGGTTATTGTCGAAACGCAATCGCGAATGTCCTGCGCGGCGATATCTATGTTTCGATCGAGGTTGAACGAAACGATGACGAACGAACTGCCTTGAAAGGAAATCGAGCGCAATTCCTGTATGCCTTCGACTGTGTTTACAACCTCTTCGATTTTTTGTGAGACCTCGCTCTCGACCTCTTCAGGCGCCGCGCCACGCAGACTCGTGCGCACGCTGACGGTCGGAAGGTCTACAGAGGGAAAACGATCGACGCCGAGGCGGAAGTAGCTGGCAGCGCCAACCACCACGAGAGCGAGGATGATCATCGCCGCGAACACCGGGCGCTTGATACAAATTTCTGCGAGCTTCTGCATAAAAACTGGGGTTCCGAGTTCAGGGTTCAGAGTTCAGAGTTCAGGGTTCAGAGTTCAGGGTTCAGGGTTCAGGGTTCCGAGTTCAGAGTTCGAACCCGGAACTCTGAACCCTGAACTCCGAACTACTCCGTTATCACCACCGGCTGACCCGATTGAAGGTTGCCGGGACTGATTATCACAGGGTCGCCGACTTTCAATCCCGCCAGGACCTCGGCCCATTCAGCGGTTCGGCGTCCGAGAGTGATTGGAGTCTCGACCGCTTTGCCGCCTTGCGCGAGGATCACTTTGTCGATTCCCGCGAAGCTCACAAGCGCAGCCGTGGGAACCGCCAGCGCCGGAGCTCTATCGGCTGAAACAATTTCCGCGCGCGCGAATGATCCGGGACGAAGGGTACCGTTATTCCGAACTTCAGCTTCCACGATCAACACGCGATTCTGCGCGGTGATGGCCGGGCTTATGCGGGCGATCTTTCCGGTGTAAACGCTTGAATCGCCTTCGAGCGTCACTCGAACTTCCTGGCCGACGTGAACGCTGCGCGACTCACGCTCGGGCACTTCCGCGCGCAAACGCAGCGGATCCATTCTGACTATGGTGACCACCGGAGCGCCGGCCGCAATATACTCGCCGATGCTTGCCCGCTTCTCCTGAATGACACCGTCGAACGGCGCATAGATTGCCGAATCGGTAAGCTGCTGGCGCGCGATTTCGAGTTCCGAACGGCGTTGTACCACCAGCGCCTGCCGGTTTCGAATCTCCTCGATCGCATCCTGATACCGGCTGAGCGCAACCTTGTAATCTGAAGCGGCGCTGTCGAGCTGCGCCTTTGCAAGAACGCCGCGCTTGACGAGCCCTTCAGCCCGATCGAGTTTGACCTTGGCATCGTCGAGCAGCGCCTGGGCCGATCTGACGGTGCCGGTCTCTTCGGTTACTATGCGATCATCCTTACCTTCAGGAGGCAATCCAACTCGGGCTCGCGCTTGCGAAAGCGCCGCTTCCGCCTGTTGAAGCCGGAGTTGATAATCCTGCTTCTCGATTTGAGCAATGACCTGGCCCTGTCGCAGCACGGTGCCGAGATCAACCGAAATGGACGCGAGCCGGCCGGGCACCTTCGCGCTGACGGTCGCCTGGTCGAAAGCCGCAAGTGTCCCGGTTACGGTGATAGTTCGCTCCATTGAGATTTCAGAAGCGGCAGACACTTTCACCGGTCTGGCTTCTGTCGCTTCGCCCGAGGCGTTCCTGGCCGAAACAGGATAACCGCTCTTGCAGGCGGCGGAAGAGAGGATGAGGACCGCGATCAGTCCGGCCCCCGAGAGGATTCGAAGATAATGACTGGAGATCATGCGAAGGTTTAAGAGACTAATTGTCATAAGCTCATCTTTGTTAATAATACCCTGTTTCATTATGGAGCGCACGATGGGGCTCATCGGAGGCAGGCAGTTCTTCCTTAACCCTGGGGCGCAATGAACCTATCTATCAATCCATCTTGATGATTCTTTCGACAATAAATAGGTACGCAACATCCACTGCGGGAGTTACAGCTATCGGAACGAGCAAGGCAAGTGAAGGTCAAGAAGGCGTGACCAGGAAGAGATCGTAGTCCGGCCTGGCGAAAATTTGGGTAGTGGTGTTCGGATTCCGCGTTGCTGAATAACCTCCGCGTGCTTTGCGGTCCTTTGCGCCTTTGCGTTGAGTATTGGGTATTGAGGGAGCAAAATCCGATACTCAGCGCAAAGGCGCAAAGGACCGCAAAGCACCCGAAGGACGGAGGACGAGGAAATAATCCATGCCGTCCGGCTTCACAAAGTCATACTGGTCAACCAGTGAGAAGCCCGCTTTGGCCGCTTCTTTGATCACCACCTCCCGATTGATTCCGTGATTCCTGCCGTTGCCGTCTTTATCGATGATGCCAAGCAGCGCTCCGGCGCGCATAGATTCGCGAAGATGCGAGAGCAACAGAATCGGTTGGGCGATCTCGTGGTAGGTCTTCAGGATCAGCGCGGCATCGAGGCTCTCGCGCGGAAGCAATGGGTCGTCCTCTTTGCCAAGCACCGCGTGAACGTTCGAGAGCTTCTCCTTACCTGCGCGCGCTTCGATGTGCTCCAGAAATTCGCGATTTATTTCCACCGCGTACACATTGCCGGTTGTGCCAACGCGCCTGGCCGCTCTCACCGTGAACCAACCGGAACCGGCGCCGATATCCGCAACGGTGGAACCCTGCTTGATCTTCAAGATTTCCATCACGCGATTTATCTGCAGCCTCTCGTCGCGCTCGGGGTCTTCAAAGATCGACAGATCGCCGGTGTAAGGCTTGCTCGTCGGGCGAGTGATGCGTTGTGCATCAGCCGGCTCCTGACGCTCGATAGTCTGCGTCAGCGCCAACCGACTCGGGTATACCGCAGGTGCGAACGCAAGAAGCACTGCAAGGATGAACGTTGCGATCAGTCGATGTATGTACCGGAAGATGATTTGACGGAAGATCATTTGACGAACATGTTGCGCCATCGCGCGAACGAAGGCAACAAGCGTCTGTGGCGAATGTCGTTTTGACGATATCGTGATGGACATGTAAGGGCGTCCCTCCGCGGGCGCCCCTCATCGGTGATCGAAGTGAGCCGCAAAGAGGGGCGCCCACGGAGGGACGCCCTTACAAGTCTAGGGAGATTGTACGACCGGCTCTATGAATAGCAACGCCGACTGGCGCTCCGCACTGAAAGGTACGGTAACGCCATTGCTGATCAGATCACTGCCGCTGGCGATGATCTCGGTCCCGGTATCTGCATCCACTACGTGGTAGGTCACGCCGGACTTCAGCCTGGACAGACTGACTCGCTGGTCGAACGCTCCGTCTCGCTGCCACCGATAAAGCAAGACTCCCGCATTGAACCGTCTTCTGCTGTAGAAGGTTACACCTGCGACGTCGGCCGTATCGCTCGGCAATTGCAGGTCATATTGGCAGGAAAACTTCAGATGATTCAACTGGCGATAATTCTCAATCTCCTTCAGCACAATGCCCTGCTGCCGGTCGCTGATCTTCGACAGGTCCGTGGAAAAGCCCCATATGCCAGCCATCGCGCTGCGGCAGTAGAGCCGCAGCGCTTCGTCATCGTCTTGATCCATGCGATCCAGATTGATCGTGAAGCGAAGCGCTGCCCACGGGAAGACAAAATCCAGCGCGTTCAGCGAGACTGAGATGTTCCCACGCGGGTCCGGCACTTTCGCGCCAAGATCCTTGAGCCAGGTCGCCTGCGTGGTCAGCAGAGTGAACTCGTTGATCATTCGCCCGCCGTTCAAGCAATTCTCAATCATGAGATCGGGGTTGGCGTTACGCACGGCTTTCATTGCGTTCTGGAAACCGATGACATTCTTCATCGCCCCCGCGCGCGACTGATCGGTGAATAAGGGCTGATCGTATTTCCAGTACTCGATGGAATACTTGTTTCGCAGGATTTGGACATGGTCCGTCAGATAACCCTGGAATTCGGGTTGCGCCATATCAACCAGGTAACCGCTTAAGAAGTTCGAGGCGACCGGCGGCTGTTCTATAGTCAAGGCTGATTCATCGTCGTCTTCGCTCACGTATTGCGGAGTCGACCAGAGACCGGGTCTTATGCCGTTCTCTTTGAGAGAAGCCAGCATGGCTACGAACTCATCGGGTTGAAATTTTGCGGAGTCAGGCTTCCAACGCCCTTCGGCAAACCATCCGGCGTCGATAACGAAAGCATCAAACGAATAGGGGGACATCGCGGCTATTTGTCTATTCAAGAAGTCTTCATCCACGTCCGCGCGAGCCGCATACCAATGATTGTAAGTCAACGGGAATGACACCGAAGGACCGGAATACAGAATGCGCCCCAGCGAGTATCGCTGGCTCATCCAGGTCGATCGGCCGCTGAGGTCGTCAGACGCGGGCATTGGCGTGACCAGCAGCGCGGGGCCTTCAATGGTCTCGCCCCGTTTGAGAACCAGTTGCGTCTCTTCAGAGGGCAAACCAACCGAAAACGTAAAGCCATTATCAAGTCCCTGGAGTCTCGCGCTCCAGCCGCCGCACCATTGCAAACCGAAATAGATGCGACGATCGGGACCGCCGACAACCCAGTATGGATTGACTCCTTCCGCGACGACATCGGAGCTATGCAGCCGGCTACCGAAACGAATCTGACTGGTGGCCGTCAATGCTTCCTCGACGCGGTTGTACTCGAGAGATTTCCACCAGCGCGCCCATTGCGATTGTCCGGCGACGTTCCAATTGGCCGACCACGCGGGAAACGAATCGACGACCTGCGCTTTCTTGCCGCCATTAGTCAGCCGGATATGCACGCGAAAGAGCTGCCCTCGATTCGGGAGCTCAACGATCCAGGTAATGAGAATCTTGTTTGAAAGCTCGCAGGTGGCTTCGGCGGTCGTGAGGTCATCGCCTTGTGTGATAACCCAGGCTGGCGGGGTCGTCTGGGCTGCTGGAATCAACCCCGACGGAACCCACGCGCTGAGGCCATCAGGCGTGCCCATGTCCTGAAACACCGCCTGGCCCGTCGCCTTCCATACCGCCTCATCGATTACGGGAATGTTTTCAGGCGTGACGCTCAACCGCAAACTCAAAGTGTCATTGCTCAGCTCTTGCGCGTGAGCCGGCATCGTGAGCATCACTAACCAAACTCCATAAAGCGCAAATCCTCGAATCCATCGAGCAATAGGAGAGACGCGTGTTGCTTCCATTCTGTTACGAGCGGGTAGGCTGGTTTGAAGTGTGTAGTCGGTCATTCACCTTTTCCTGATAGGACTGAATTAGACGTTTGCGCGGGTCGGAACGTCCGTGACGCATAAGAGATGGCTTGCACCTGCCGGCGATGAGGTTGGGGCGGGTTAATTGTTTGACTGCTCGTCTGTGCCAACAAAAGACCACTCGGACGTAGGTTCCTCAGGCACACGTTGTCTTAGACGCCGTGCGGTGCATGTTGGTTTGTTTTTTTTGTAGTGATGCAATCTTTGAGTTGCGGAAGAAATGCCATGAAGACACGAAAGCGCCAAGAATCACCAGGGCCTTTCTTCGTGGAGCTTTGTGTCTTCGTGCCTTTGTGGCATGACTGTTTGGCTCACTTTGCTGGAGTGATCACGATGTTGCGATAGTAAATCTTCTCGTGATCGCCCTGAAGCATTATCGCGCCGGCCTCGCCTTCGTTGCTATCGAGCGCGCCTCCGGTGATGCCCGGAATCTCGGCCTTCTCGATGATAGCCGTACCATTCAAGACTACCGTCACCGTGCGGCCGATCAGGGTTATATCGTAGGTCTGCCACTCGCCGGCCTTCTTACATGGATTGCTCGAAGGGGTGACGAAACCGTAGATGCCTCCGATGCGGTGGCTCTCGGGCTCTTGTCCGAAGTTGTCTTCGATCTGGACCTCATAGCGCCCGCGCAGGTAGACCCCGCTATTGCTCTTCTCGACCATCTTGAACTCGACGTGCAGCTTGAAGTCGGTGAACTTCTGGTCGGTGACGATGTCGGTCCCGTGAGGCGTATTCTCCATCACACCAGCCGCGACTCGCCACGTATCCGCTTTCGACGCGTCGCGCACATGCCAACCACTCATATCGCGTCCGTTGAACAGCGTGATCGGCTTCTCCCATCGCGGCGACGATTTGCGTTCGAGCTTCGGCGCGCGCACCGCGGTCCATTTCATCGGCTTCCCATCGGCATCAGGAGCCGTACCCTCGAGACGATCGCCAACCAGCTTTGCTTCAAACTCGAGATCGGTCTTTCGACTCTCATACTGAATCGGCAACCTGAATTTGAGATGGCCGTCGGCGTACTCGATGGACTTGATGGGTCGCTGGCTGCCGAACCGTCCAACAAATCGGCCCGCGAGCTTTCCGCCTTCGCGAGTCGCTTCAAACCACGACGGATAAGTCGCGCCGCTCGCGTCCTGGACCTTCATGTCCCAACGTCCGATTATCTTATCGTCAGCCGCCGGATTCGCGGACGAAGCCGTGCGCCCGGACACCAACGCCGACGGCATTATCAGGCACAGAACTGCTACAACGCTTTCCTTGAACATTCGATCTCTCCCGACAAAAGTGTGTGAGCCATGCAATTTCTGATTGCAACCTGCGCAATTTCTGATTGCAAACCGACCGCGCAGGAGGATAATAGTAGGCTTTCCACTCAACGAGCAACCAACCCGAAAGTTGGGCAGTGGCGTATTAGCGTGTTGTCAGGAAGCAGTCCTCTGCGGCCCCGGCGTCCTCCGCGGTTTTGCCTGCTCAGTGGCTCGGAATCAACCGCAGAGGACGCCGAGGACGCAGAGGAAAAAACGCGAATGTGAGCGAACGGCTTGCGAAAAGTTGGGCCTTCGAACCAGATTGGGTTTGAAACATTGCAATCAGAATCGCGCAGACCGCAAGAGCCTGCGTCGAGAAGGAGACGGGCGATGAATACCGGAAGAACAACTCGACGAGATTTCATCAAGCTGACGACGGCGACGACGCTGGCGGCGGCTACTTCGACAACGATTCTCGCAGCGGACAAGTCCGAATCTAGTAAGACGGTCGCGCCGAGCGACAAAATCAGACTCGGGCTCATCGGGGCCGGCGGGCAAGGCATGGGCGATACGCGAGAGGCATTGAAGATCCCGGGAATAGAACTCGTCGCCGTCGCCGATCTCTACGACGGGCGGCTCGCTCGCGCAAAAGAGATTTGGGGCAACCAGCTCTTCACCACACGCGATTATCGCGAAGTGCTTGCGCGTTCAGACGTCGACGCGGTCATCATCGCCACGCCCGATCACTGGCACATGCGAATCTCGAACGACGCGATGAATGCGGGTAAAGACGTCTATTGCGAAAAGCCCATGGTGCAGCAGCTCGAACAAGGCAAACACGTAATCGAGACAGCGAAAAAGACCGGCCGGATATTTCAGGTGGGAAGCCAGCGCGTCAGCTCTATCGTCTACAAGAAAGCAAAAGACCTGCTCGCATCCGGAGCAATCGGCGAACTCAACATGATCGAAGCATGGTGGGACCGCAGCAGCGCGATCGGCGCGTGGCAGTATTCGATTCCGCCCGACGCTTCGCCGGGAACGGTTGATTGGGATCGCTTCCTCGGCGAAGCGCCGAAGCGCCCGTTCGATCCGACCAGATTTTTCAGATGGAGAAACTATCGCGACTACGGCACCGGAGTCGCGGGCGATTTGTTCGTTCACCTGTTCTCAGGTTTGCACTTTGTAGTCGGTACTACAGGGCCGTCCAGGGTGATGGCAACCGGTGGGCTGCGCTACTGGAACGACGGCCGCGACGTGCCTGATGTGATGCTGGCGCTTTGCGATTATCCGAAGACCGCGAGTACGCCCGCCTTCAATCTGGCTCTGAGAGTCAATTTCGCGGCAGGCGCCAATGAAAGCTCCGGCTTTCGCTTCATCGGCAGCGAGGGTGTGATGACGATCTCAGGCGTCGTGACGGTCGCAAAGAAGCAACGAGCAAAAGAGCCCGGCTACACGATCGATACTTTTACAAAGGCGACACAGGAAGCCTTCCTGAAGGAGTACCGCACGAAGTATCCGGAGAACAAGCAGGACATCAACGCGTCGACGCAGGATACTTACGCGCCGCCGTCGGGCTACAGCGATTCAGTCGATCACTTCAATGCGTTCTTTGACGGGATGCGCTCGCGAAAACCGGTCGTCGAAGACGCGGTGTTCGGCTTCCGCGCGGCGGGCGCCGCTTTGCTGACTAATCGAAGCTTATTCGAGAGCCAGGCTTACGCGTGGAATCCGGAGACGATGACGATTTCGAAGGAACGGCCTGCTTAGTGTACTTTGGCGCGCCTGTCTGGTACGAAATCAGCTGGTGCTCTGCGACTTCATCTTCGTAATGAAGTCGCTTGCGGTAAGAATCTGTAGAAACGGGTTGCGGAACCGGAGCGCAACATCCGTGTTGGTGCTTATTAAGTCTAAGAGGTCATCGTCCTTGCTTACCAGATAGGAAGCGCTAGAGACGATCGCGAGATTTAGATACTTCTCATCATTTGGATCGCGGTCGTACTGGTGCTCTTCGGGAACGTTGGTAGTGAGGATGGCTCTTCCTTCAAGTTTTAGGAGGAGAGCGTTGACGAGGCGATCCTTAATGGCTGGCAGCTTGCGCCGAAGCTCTTCACGATTTAGTACGTCGCGGACTTCGCGCAGAATCGCCTCGCTGACAAATAGCGAGATCTCGCCATCGAAGAATAAGCGCATCGCCGCTCGAGCCGCGCTGCGACGGTTGGCTATTCCCTGAACAAAGACATTGCAATCAAAGACCACACGCGGGGTGTGTTCGGGCATGGCTATTTCTTCGAACCGCTCTCATCGCGAACAGCGCGTCGCGCCCGCTTAATCAGCTCGTCGAGCTCTGCCTCCGTCAACCCGCCTTCATCGAAGTCGCGCGCAATAGGTTCCACGATCTCTTCGAACGGTCGTCTGGCAAGGAGCGCAGTCTCGAGAAGCTCCACCGCGCATGCTTCGGGCGTGGTCCCCTGAAGCCTGGCGGCATCGGCGATCGCTTGAACTGTATCGGGGTTTAGAATCTCAACCACCAGACTTTGCATTGGACTCTCCGTTTCAAGTCGTGAGCACATTCTAGCACTTGTGCGGGTTCTTGAGAATCACCGGCTTGCGCTCGCGTCGCCCAGCGCCCCGGCATGTGCTTCGACAGATCACGCAACGTTTGCAGCGCGGTGCGAGGTGTGAGATAAGAACCGATCAGGTAACTCTTGTTTTCGGCGTCGAGCATTACTCGCTCACCGTTACCTTAGTTCGAGGAGACTAAATGAAGCACAGAGTTTCCATCAGCATATATCTATCGATCGCGATGCTCTCACTGGAATCGTTGTGCGGACCAGTCGGAGTCTCTGCAGCTCAGACCAATATCAACGCCGTGCGCAAGACCGAAGCGAGATCGAACTCCGATCCCGCTCTCACCAACGGCGATGTTCCAGTCAGCGAGCTGCGCCCCTTGATCGAACGATACGCCGCCGATCGCGGGAGCCTGTTTCGGTTCTTCGGCGTAGAAGCATCGGCGTCGAGGCAGGCGCGCATGAAACAGTTCTACGGCGAGTGGCTTGCGACTCTTACGAAGGTCAACTTCGATTCGATGAGCCAGGACGGACGCGTCGACTATATTCTGTTCAAGAACCATCTGGATCACGAGCTTCGCCAGCTCGACATTCAAAAACAAGCCTTCGACGAGGTCGCGCCGCTCGCGCCGTTCGCTCGAACAATCGCGGAGCTCGAAGACGCGCGCCGGAGCATGCAGGCGATCGATTCACCAAAGACCGCCGCGCTGCTAACCAGGATGGCCAAAGAAATCGACGCGACAAGCAAGGCGGTCGAAGCCGGGCTCAAGCCCGACGCCAAGCCCGACGCCAAGCCCGACGCAAAGCCCGACACAAAGCCTGATGCAATCAAGGTCAAGAGACCGATCGCGAACCGCGCAATCGCTTCGATCAACGTTCAACGCGCGACGCTCAAAAACTGGTTCGGCTTTTACAACGGCTATGACCCGATGTTCACGTGGTGGGTCGGCGAGCCCTATAAGTCGGTCGACACCGCGCTGGAAAAGTACATTGCACTCCTGCGCGAAAAAGTTCTCGGCCTTAAGCCCGGTGACACGACCGAGATCATCGGCGATCCCATCGGCCGCGAAGCGCTGATGAGCGAGCTCGCTTACGAGATGATTCCTTACACACCCGAGGAGCTCGTCGCAATCGCCAACAAGGAATATGACTGGTGCGAGAACGAAATGAAGAAGGCGTCGCGCGAACTCGGCTACGGCGACGATTGGATGAAGGCGCTGGAGTACGTGAAGACCTTATACGTCGAACCTGGCAAGCAACCCGACTTGATTCGCGAGCTCGCGATCGAGGCGATCAGGTTCATGGACGATCACGACCTGGTCACGATTCCGCAACTTGCCCGCGACACCTGGCGAATGGAGATGATGACGCCCGAACGCCAGCTCGTCAGCCCGTTCTTTCTCGGGGGCGAGACGATCCAGGTGTCTTATCCTACAAACACGATGGGTCACGAAGCCAAGATGATGAGCATGCGCGGAAACAACATTCACTTCTCGCGCGCGACCGTTTTCCATGAACTAATTCCAGGTCATCACCTTCAGGGCTTCATGGCCGGGCGATATCGGCCCTATCGACAGATATTCGGCACGCCTTTCTGGACCGAAGGCGGCGCGCTTTACTGGGAGATGCTGTTGTGGGACATGAACTTCGCAAAGTCTCCCGAGAACCGAATAGGCATGCTGTTCTGGCGAATGCACCGCTCGGCTCGAATCATTTTCTCGCTTAGTTTTCATCTCGAGAAGATGACGCCTCAGGAGTGCATAGACCTGTTGGTCAAGAAAGTCGGCCACGAGTTGGACAACGCAACCGCCGAAGTGCGGCGCTCGTTCGGCGGCGGCTACGGGCCGCTTTATCAATGCTCATACTTGCTGGGGGGCTTGCAGCTACGGGCGCTTCATCGAGACCTGGTCGACTCGGGCAAGATGACCAATCGTGCCTTTCACGACGCGGTGTTGAAGGAGAATCGCATTCCGATCGAGATGGTTCGCGCGAGTCTGACAAAGCAAAAGTTAACGCGCGAGTTCGTGTCGAATTGGAAGTTCTACGGCCCGACCCCCGGCCAATAAATCCTTGCGGGCTTTGCGGTCCTTTGCGAGCTTTGCGCTAACGTATTTTTCTTTCAAATTCGTTAAACGCAAAGCTCGCAAAGGACCGCAAAGCTCGCAAAGAAGAAACACTTAATGACCTCACCATCTGATTGGACTCGCATAACAACCATCGACGCGCACGCCGCCGGTGAACCGTTGCGAGTAATCACCGGCGGGCTTCCGCCGATTCCCGGCGACACCATCCTTGCAAAAAGACGTTACGCACGCGAGAACCTCGATCACGTACGCCGCGCGCTGATGTTCGAGCCGCGCGGTCACGCCGATATGTATGGGTGCTTACTCACGGACGCGGTCACACCAGACGGTGATCTGGGAGTGCTCTTCATACACAACGAAGGCTACAGCACGATGTGCGGCCACGGAGTGATAGCCCTCGTAACAGTGCTGCTTGAAACGAACATGCTCTCGCCTCGCGAGGTGATCAGGCTCGATACGCCAGCGGGTCGCGTGACCGCGCGCGCGAACTTTGACGGTAAACACGTTCGTAGTGTGGCTTTTGAAAACGTGCCGTCGTTTGCATATAAGCTCGATCAGTCAGTCGACGTTCCCGGCATTGGCAGCGTGCGCTACGATGTAGCATTCGGCGGAGCGTTCTACGCCTACTGCAGAGCCGAAGACTTGGGCGTGCGAATCGTTCCTGAACACTTTCGCAAGTCGATTGAAGTTGGAATGTCAGTCAAGCGCGCAGTCATGAACTCGCTCGATATCAAACATCCTTTCGAAGACGACCTCGGCTTTCTCTACGGAACGATAATCGACAGCGATCCCCTGACGACCGGCGCCAACAGCCGCAACGTCTGCATCTTCGCCGAAGGTGAGGTGGATCGCTCGCCCACCGGCACCGGCGTCAGCGGGCGAGTGGCGCTCGAACATGCGAAAGGAAGATTGGCGATTGGCGAACCGTTCGTGATCGAGAGCCTGATCGGCACCCGCTTCACCGGCCGGGTTGTTCGGGAAACGCGCTTCGGCGAATACTCCGCGGTTGTTCCTGAAGTCGAAGGCAGTGCTTACATAACCGGGCGTCACGAGTTTCTCTCAAACCCCAATGATCCGTTGAAGGATGGATTCCTTCTCCGCTAGCAGGGGCGGCCCTTTTAGCGACCCTTTTACCACATGTAGGGGCGACCCTTTTACCACATGTAGGGGCGGCCCTCCGTGGCCGCCCCTCAGTCGCGACCGGAGACACACCGTCAACCCACTAAGGGGCGGCCACGGAGAGCCGCCCCTACATGTCGCTACTTCTATTCACAACTACAGCGACGGTGAATGCGCGATCAATGTTCGATGGTAACCGGCGTCCCGACAGGGATCGCGTCAAACAACTCCCGAATGTCTTTGTCTTCCAGCGCGACGCAGCCCCAGGTCCAATCGCTGCTCGATCCGTTGCCGTGAATGAAGATCTCTCCTCCAAGGTGGGTGTTCTGAAGCGGGACTCGTTTGTGTTCCAATGCACTGAGGATTTGATTGTGTTGAGAGCGGCTTATCAGTCCGTCGCGAAGCCCGCGATCGGCGTGCCGCCTGTTCGGATAGCTGAGCTCGAGGGATAGATAGAACTTGCTCTGAGCGTTCTTCCGGCAAATGTAGAACTCGCCTTCGGGCGTGCGCCGGTCGCCCGCTTTTATTTTGTCTTCAACCGGGCTCGAACCCAGGCCCGCGCGGTATTCCCTTACCAGCTTTCCGCCGGAATACAATCGCAGGATGCGTTTGCTCTTCGTGACGATGATGCTCGGATCGACAAGCGGCAGCACGAGTGGTTTACGATTTGGCTTTCCCGTTCTTGTTGGCTTTCCCGTTCCTGACACTGATGACACATTGCCGGCCAGGCCGATAAACGGCGCCGCAAGGACACTCGCCGCCACACTCACAAAAGACCTGCGACTCGTCGTTCTTGACGACATATGATCATCATCTCAACGCGCGGTGAGCGCGGGAGCCTCGGTTGCCGGCGCGTCGAAGAAGCCGAAGAAGCGTTCAAGCTCCGCGCGGCTTCCTTCCACTTTCGTCTCTCCACTCCTAAGCGAATCCGTGAAGCTTGTCTGATGCAGGATAATTCGCTGAAGTTCGCCGAGCGTCAGGCTGAGAGTAACATCCCGTTGTGCCGGCAATGTCTCGTGAAGCTGTGCGATGCCTCTTCTTATTTCGAGCGCATACCCTCGACCTGCGTCGGTGATTCGGAATCCAACGATCAGGTGCGCATCGGCGCTCTTAACCGGATCGAGCCTCACCGTCATCGCCTCGAAGAACTTGCTCAGCGGAAGCTGTTTCACAATGTCCGGCGCGGCAAGAGAGGTCATCGACGCCAGCGTCGCCATAGTATTCAACTTCTTGTCGAGCTCTCGCGCGGACGAAATGTACCAGTCGCGCCAATTCGTGTTTTCAGTCTTGTAAGCGAGCTGCCTCAACGCCCGGGCCTTCAGAGTTCGCGCTTCCGCATCGTCTTTGTTGACACGAATCAAGTAAGTAACCAACTCAGCCGCCCATTGATAGTCCGCCTTGTCATAGGCTCCCAGAGCCGATTCCAGGACGCGGGCCCGCCCGCCCATCTGCTCGACATAGCGGGCCGCGCGTTCGCCGCGCGGAAGCGGATCAAGGAAAGTCGGGTCGCCTTCGAACCAGCCGAGATATCCGAAGTAGATCTCACGCACCGAATGTTTGACCGTCCCATAGAACTCGCCGAGCCACGGATGATTCGCAAGATGGGGCGGCAGCTTCGAGACGGCTTCGACCAACTCATCCGGCGTCAGGCCTTTGTTCATGTTTCGAATCGTCTGGTCGTGCACGTACTGGATCGCGTCGCGATATGAAGTCAGCAGCGCCTCTATGTTTTGTTTTCCTGAAACAGGCCGGCCGTGCGAGGGCGCCATATGCTCGGCGCCGAAGCTCCGCAGCTTGTCGATACTCTTGAACCAGTTGACCGGGTCGCGATACTTCGTTCCTCTAAGCGTGTGCAGGTTCGGAAAGCACTCACCTTGAATCACCTCGGCGGTGAGCAGGACTTTGTTATCGGGAAGCCAAACTACAATCTCATCGTCGGTTTCGCTTGGCGCGTGCTGAAGGCGCAACTTTACGCCCGCGACTTCGACGTCGAGCGAGTCCTTGAATGTCTTGTTTGGAGCGATGAAGCTTCGTTGACCGATGATCAGCTTCGGACCGATGCCTTCGTTGACTGAGCCTTCGGGTCCTCGTTCGAGCGCAATTCCGAAACTGTACGCGGAGCGCAAGCCGAGGATCGGAGCGATCACGCTCGCGTTGCTGATGACCGTGTCCATCAAACTCTCGTGAGCGTAGATGACGACACGGCCCGACTTCACATCGTCTTCGCTCGCGAATGCTTTGACGCCCATCGTGTGATCGGAGTGGTTGTGAGTGTAGACGACCGCTTTGACTGGTTTGTCCGTGATCTTTCTGAACTCGGCAAGGACGGCTTTGGCTGAGTCAACGGATTCGGTGGTGTCGACGATGATTATTCCGTCACGCCCGACAATCATAATCGAATTAGCCAGCGCGAAGCCGACCGCCGAGTAGACGTTGTCGGCGATCTTGTAGACTCGCTGCTCCATCTTTTTCGAATGTTCAGTGAGGCGGGCTGGAATTGTGGGCGCCGCCTGTTCGTAAGCGAGATTCCTGCGCTCCTGCGCGAAGGAGCGCGGTGACGCGATGGTGAATGCCGCGGCTAGAATCGTGATGCTGACTCTGACGGGGCGCTCGATCGATTCTCTCACTTTGTTCTCCGATTTCGATCTGGGAAGGGGGATCAAGCGCTGATCTTCGCTGACTGCATAACGCTGATCCTCGCTGACTTTCGAATCGCTGAACACCGCTGATCTGCGTGGATCAGCGTTACGCAGTCAGCGAAGATCAGCGGTTGATCTCGTGCGTTACCTTGCGCCGGTGATTTTCAGCATAACCACGCCGTGCGCAGAAACATTAGCCTTGAAGCTGCCGGCGAATGCTCCTCGATCGGCGTGGGCCCACAGGTCTCGCACCTTTGCTTTGCGGGCGCCCAATCCAACGTCGCTCCACTTGCAAGTGATATCCGCAGCCGCGTCATTCCTGTTGAAGAGGGCGACGGCGGCAGCGCCTTTTTGCTTGAGCGGTTTCGCCCAAACTTCCAGGCCGCCCTCGGCATGAACCCTGGTTCCCTGCTTGCCCGCCGCATCCTGATCGACGGCGATCACCTCTGCGTTCATCAGGATGTCTTTCGTCGCTTGCGACATCGTTCGAAGATCGTTGCCGGCGATCAACGGCGCCGCCATAATCGCCCACAGGCTGAAATGTGAACGGTATTCAACATCACTCATCTTGCCGTTCCCGACTTCGAGCATGTCTGGATCATTCCACGCTCCCGGTCCGGCGGCGTCGGCGTGTTGCTGGCTCGGATTGTCGAGAATCTTTAGCACACTGGCCCACTTGTCCTGGATGTCGCCGGTGGTGCGCCAGAGATTCCCGGTTGCCGGCCCCCACGTCCACGGTTGGTTTCGTCCCCAGTTGCAGATGCTGAACACGATCGGCCGCCCGCATACCAAAAGCGCATCGCGAAACTTCGCGTACTGCTTTTGTGGATCGAGACCTTCAGTGTGACACCAATCGATCTTTACGTAATCGACTCCCCATTCGGCATAAGTCTTCGCGTCCTGTGCTTCGTGATCGAGACTACCGGGGCGCTTCTCGCAGGTCATCGTGCCGGCGTCGGTGTAGATTCCCAGCTTCAAGCCCTTTGAATGAACATAATCCGCGAGCGCTTTGATTCCATTGGGAAACCTGGCTGGATCGCCAACGATTTTCCCGGAAGCATCCCGGCTAACCTGCCAGCAATCGTCGATGTTGACGTATTGGTAGCCGGCCTTTTTCATTCCACTTGAAACCATCGCGTCGGCAATTTCTTTGATGAGCTGCTCGCTAACGTTGCAGCCGAATTTGTTCCAACTGTTCCAACCCATCGGCGGCGTTCTGGCGAGTCCGTTGTCTACGGCGACGGCCTCGACTCGCGCGCCGGCCAACAATGAAGTGAAAGCGAGACCCATTAGAACAACAGGTGCAATCAGGTTGAGTTTGAAGCTGTGCATAGCGTCCTCCAGTTTGACAGGCGTTATCGAATCAGAGTCTTTCGCTTATGGCAAGTTCGTTTGTATATTCTGAGCGTGAATAACAAGACCAAATCTCCTGACGTGAACACCAATCTTCAAAGCGCGATACGCCGCATAAGCCGGCTTTCTATTTTTGTCGTTGCTATGTCTATGTCGATCGGCGTTCCGGCTACGCTTCGAGGAACGACGCGGCAGGCTCGCTCTTCGCACAAGCCGTTGTGTGTCGCGCATCGAGGCGCTTCGGGATACGCGCCTGAACACACGCTAGCCGGATACAAGCTCGCTATGGAGCAAGGCGCGGATTTCGTCGAGCAGGACTTGCAGGTCACAAAAGACGGCGTGCTGATCTGCCTTCACGATCCCGACCTCGCTCGAACGACGAACGCGGCCGAGGTATTTCCCGATCGAACGACGCTTCGCGATCCGGAAGAAACAGGCAAACCGAAACCTGGCTGGTACACCGTCGACTTCACGCTCGCCGAGATCAAACGTCTCGACGCGGGCTCGTGGTTCAATCGAGCAAATCCGTTTGCTGCTAATCCGGCTTATGTCGGACAACGCGTGCCGACGATGGAAGAGACAATCAGGTTCGTAGGCAATCGCGCAGGGTTGTACATCGAGTTGAAACACTTCGCGTTTTACAAATCGCTTGGCTTCGATACTGCCGAGAAGCTTGCGGCTGTGCTCAAAGCGCATGGCTTCGACCGTCCTTCTCAGCACAATCGCATTTTCATTCAGTCGTTTTACAAGGAAGCGTTGCTTCGAATGCGCGAGTTGGCGTCGGGCTATCCACGCGTTCAGCTCTTGCCGATGGAAACACACGGACGCGAGAAGGACACCGCGATCGTCACACCGAAGCTAGCCGAGGAGATCGCTTCTTACGCTCAAGGAGCCGGCCCGAGTAAGAGCCTGCTCAAGAGTGCCGACGATGTCGCGACGTTTCACAAAGCCGGGTTGGTGATTCACCCATACACGTTTCGCGGTTCGACTAGCGCGAACGCGCGTCGTCCATTGGATGAAAAGCAACCGAACGGCTCGACGGTCCGAGCAAACATCATCGCGGACATTCAGCTATATCTAGGCTACGGGATAGACGGCGGGTTCACGGATTATCCCGCGCTCTGGAAAGAAGCGCTGAGCGCACGCACTCGAAAGAAACCACCCGACGCAGCGAGCTTTGCGGTCCTTTGCGAGCTTTGCGCAAGGAATCCGCTCGAGAAAGAGAGATACGTTGAACGCAAAGCTCGCAAAGTACCGCAAAGCTCGCAAAGCGGTTTCTTCACCTATCGGCTCGTTAATACGAGCATGACTGAGTATTAGCTCACGACATCGGAACTTGAACCGGGGCGCTCAATTGAATCTTTCCCCACCCGATCTTGAGCGTCACGTTCTGAAAGTCACCTTTTTTGAATACCAGATCAATCGTAAGCTTCTCTTTCATCTCGGCGCCCGGGTCAGCGGTCATCGGCGCCTTGAAAGCGATCGGAGCGCGTTCGATCTCGGAAGCATCAACGTGCGCCGCACGAGCCTTGGCCGGATCGATGAACACCAGGCTCCAGGTGGCTCCGTCTGTGGATCGATGCAAGCCCAGGTACCACGAGCCTGCCGGAATAGTCTTCCCCGCGATCACCAGCGGCATATCCGTATCAAGCGTAGTCCAGAAATTACTCCCGAGCCGATAGACTTTGCCCTTAGTCATCGCGTCGAACTTCGCCGTATCCTCGTAATCCTTCTTCCAAACCGGACGGCCGTAGTCGATCGCGAGTTGTCCGGCGCCCATGTTCTTTTCGCTGCTCCAGTAGCCGACACGCGTGGTGCCGCGCTCGGGCGAGTCGCTGCCGAAAACGAAGTACTTGGGTTGAGGTTTCTTTGGAGCGTCTTGCGCCTGTAGCTCCGCCGCTACGCAAAAGAGCATTGCACACATCGCAATCGCTAATTTCAATCCTTTGTGTTTCATCTGTCTTCTCCTTTTGGTTCTCTAGTGCATGTATGGGCGGCCCTCCGTGGCCGCCCCTCAGTCGAAGTCGAACTCTCTTCGGCACCACTGAGGGGCGGCCACGGAGGGCCGCCCATACATGGGTTTCCCTTCATTCATATCTCAATGCGATCATCGGGTCCACTTTTGTGGCCCGTCGAGCTGGGATCAAAGTGGCTCCCAGAGCCACTCCTGTCAGCACAACCGAAATCGCTAAGAAGATTGCCGGATCGGTGGTGCTCACACCGAAGAGCAGAGTCGACATCACTCGGCTGACCGCGAACGCCGCCACAAGCCCGGTCCCCACTCCCAAACCAGCCAGCATGAGCCCTTGTCTCAAAACAATTCTCAGCACATCGCCGGTCTCGGCGCCCAACGCCATGCGAATGCCTATCTCGTGTGTGCGCTGCGCCACCGAATAGGACACGACTCCGTAGATGCCGACCGCCGCCAACACCAGCGCGACGCCCGCGAAGATTCCCATCAACGTCATGTTGAAGCGTTGGGCTGAAAGCGAAGCCGACATGACTTGAGACATCGTGCGGAGCTTGGTGAGCGGGATCGCGGGGTCTACTTTCCAAATCTCACTCTTGACCCGCCCGATCAGCGCTCCCGAACCCTGATCGCCTCGAACAGCCATGTACATCCATCGCTTCCACGGCTGATTCAACTGCACGTACGAGCCGTAGAACGCGGGCAGCTCAGGGAGATTGAGACCGAAGTGTTTCACATCCCCAACGACCCCTATGATTGTCATCCACTGTCGCGGCGTTCCTCTTGCCCACGCGATTCGTCCGCCGATCGGACTCTCATTGGGAAAGTACTCGCGCACGAAGCTTTCGTTGACCAGGCCGACCATCGGCGCGTCTTCGTTGTCCTGCTCGGTGAAGTCACGGCCGGCGATCAGCGGAATCCCCATCGTTCGAAAGTAGTCGCCGGCTACAGTGCGAGTCTCGAGCTCGGGTTCCGTTCCCGTAGCGAGCGGCGGGCGGCCGTCAATGACGAAGTTGTGCATCAGGTTGTCGCCGCTCATCGGAAGCTCGCTGATCATCACCGCCTGAGTTCCGGGAATCGAGTTGATCGACTCGAGGACGCGTTGCCGAAATTGAGTCTGTTTGGGGATCTCTCGATAGCGCGCTTCGGGCAGCTCGATTCGCATAGTGACCAACCCGTCGGGATTGAACCCCGGATCGATCGTCCTCAGCCGCCAGAGGCTCTTGATCAGCAGCCCGGCTCCGATCAACAGAACAAGCGCAAGCGCGATCTCCGACACGACAAGCAGGTTGCGCGCGCGCAGTCTGGCGATGCCGCCCGTCGAGCCGCGCGACGATTCTTTCAACGCTTCACCGGCTTCGAGCTTCGAAGCATTCAACGCAGGGATGAGTCCGAAAATCACACCCGTGAGCACCGAGATTCCAAGTGTGAAAGCCAGCACCCAGCCATCGATTCCAATCGAAGACAGGCGCGGAAGGTTCGCAGGCTTGAGCGCGGTCAGGAGATCTACGCCCCACATCGCCAACACGAGCCCTCCCGCTCCTCCGACGAGTGAAAGCAGCGTGCTTTCCGTGAGCATCTGGCGCACCAATCGCGCTCGTCCCGCGCCCAGCGCCGCGCGAATCACCAGTTCCTGGCGCCGCGCCGCCGCGCGCGCAAGCAGCAGGTTCGCGAAGTTAGCGCACGCGATCAGCAAAACCAGTCCAACGGCGCCGAACAGGATCAGCAAAGCGGAACGCGAGTTGGTGACGACGCGATCGTGCAAAGACAAAAGAACTGTGTGGCGGTTCTTGTTCTCTTCGGGGTAATGCTCGGATAGCCAGCCGTCAATGCCCTCCATCTCGGCCTGCGCCTGGGCGGCCGGTACTCCTGGCTTGAGCCGCAAATAGTTTCGGAGGAAATGCACGCCTCGAAAACGAGCGGCTACGGGATTCGCCACTCGAACGGAAGCCCACAGATCGGGAGCTTCGGTTGGCATCACGAAATCAGCAGGCATCACTCCGATGACCGTGTAGCTATTGCCGCTCAGTTGAACCGGCTTTCCAAGCACACCGCGATCGCCGCCGAAGTGCCGTTGCCAAAAGCCGTGGCTCAACACGACTACCGGCTCGCCACCGAATCGATCCTCTTCGTCGTTGATCACGCGTCCGATGGCAGCTTGCGCACCCAGAGCCTTGAACAAGTCTGCGTTGACGAGCGAGGCCTGCACCTGGAGCGGTTCAGCTTCGCCGGTGTAATCAAGAGCCTGCATCACCGAGCCGCCGAAGTATTCAAACGACTGGCTCTGAGCCTTGATGTCGTCGAGATCCGGGACCGATTGATTCGAACGGATCGTCAACAGCCTTTCTGGGTGCGGATACGGAAGCGGACGGAGCAGGACGGAATTCACGACGCTGAAAATGGCGGTGTTCGCGCCAATTCCAAGCGCCAATGTAATGACTGCCAGCGCGGTAAACGCGGGCTTCCTGATCAGCAGGCGGGTACTGTACCGAAGGTCGTGTAACAGGGATTCCATGTGTGCCACCCCTTAGCTCGGGGCTCAGACGCATCGAGCATACGCTCGCGCGCTTCCTCCCGAGCTTCCTTCCAGTTTGATGGATAATTTCCGCTCGAGGTAGTTTGTGCTACCTTCGAGCGCGCCCGCCTCAGGGCTCACTACTTTTTCTTTAATGCTTCAGAAGCCGCCTCGATAGTCTCCGCGCCCAGCCACGACTCGAGCATCGGTTCATTCCGATTTTCTATCGCGTCCTCGACGCGCGAACGAGCATGAGCGCGAAGGTCACGTTTGATTCGAGCATAAGTCGCTCGCGGCAAGGCCGCCATTTCCCGGGCAACCTCCATCGCCCGGTCGAGCAATCGCTCGGGCGGCTGCAATTCATCAAGCACTCCGAAGGAAAGCGCTTCGCGTGGATTCAGGTTGCGAGCGGTCAACACCATCAAGCGCGCCGCCCTGTGGCTCAGTTCCGATTGAACGATCGCCAGCGCCGCAACCGGGAAAGGGACGCCGACGCGCATTTCGGCAAGACCAAGTTTGTAGTCGCCTTCCGCGCCAATACGGTAATCGCACGCGAGAGTCAGAATCACGCCGCCGGCAATTGCGTGTCCGTTCACCGCGGCAATCGTCGGAAACGGCAAATCGTATAACCGTCCAAACAGCCGGTTGACTTCCATGACCATCGCCTGTTGCTGGTTCCGGTCGTAGGTAGGAATCACCTTCAGATCCAGTCCGGCGGAAAGACACTTGCCTGCGCCGGTGACTATCAACGCGCCGATGTCGTTGCGTTCTACGAGGCTCGAAAGAGCATCTGCGAACTCACGGGCAGTGTCGAGATCGATTGCATTGGCGGAGGGCCGGTCGATCGTCAGGACCGCGATGTTATCGGTAATCTCGATCTGAATCGCGTTTCTCGTCATCTTAATTATTGCCGGCAACGCGGGCGTTCAGAGTAACGCGGGCGTTCAGAGTACCGACTTTAGTCGGGTAGTGCCTAATGCAACTGAAACGTTCGACAGCGGCAACTGAGACGGTCGACAGCGAGAGGCACTACCCGGCTAAAGCCGGTACTCTGAACACCCGCTTCGATACTCTGAACACCCGCTTCGGTACTCTGAACGACTGCTTCGATCAGTTATTACCCTTGGCCTTCGCTTCGGGCCGAGCCGGCCGGCCGTTCTGCGTTACGTCGGGGCGATAGTCGGGCGTCTTTATCGGCGCCGCGGGACGAGCCGGCAGTTTCACCGGATGATCCTTGAGCGTCTTCATGATCTCGGCCACCGCGCGCTCGAGCTGCGGATCCTTGCCGGCCATCACCGACCTGGGATCGTTCTCGACTTCGATGTCGGGATCGACGCCGTGGCCTTCGATAATCCATTGTCCCTTTGCGCTTGCGAACGCCGACTCCGGCACAAAGATCGTGCCGCCGTCGATCAGCGTGCCCCGATTGCCGATGCCGATGACACCGCCCCACGAGCGTTTCCCAATAAGCGGACCGAGTCCCGCCTCGCGAAACATCGCCGGGAAAATGTCGCCGTCGGAAGCCGAGTTCTCATTCAGAAGCGCCGCCATCGGCCCGGAAAAAACCGCGCCCGGATACGTGCTGGCTTCATCGAAGGTCCGCGAGTAGTTGAGCGCGAGCACTTTTCGGCGCAGACGCTCGATCAGCATCTGAGATACGTTGCCGCCCCCGTTTGCTCGAACGTCGACGACCATTCCTTCTTTGGTGATCTGACCGTAATACCACTTGATGAACTCACGAATACCCGCGGCGCCCATATCAGGGATGTGGATGTAGCCCACGCGTCCGCCGGTCATGTCAGATACCTTCTTGCGATTGGCGGTGACCCAATCGAGGTAGATCAAATCGCTCTCGTTTGTGATCGGCTTGTAAGAAACCGTTCGCGCTCCGGTCATCGTCGGTTCTTTGTTGACCGTCAATAAAACCGTGCTGTCGGTTTTGTTGCGCAGAAGCCGATAAGGGTCATCAGCCGCTGTCAGCTCTTCGCCGTTTATCGCCAGGACGTAATCACCCACCGACACGTTGACTCCTACTTCGGTAAGCGGTGAACGGTAGATGTCCTCTTCGTTTTCGCCGGCGAAGATCTTCGCGATCTTGTAACGGCCTGCCGTTCGATCGAGTTCAAACCTGGCGCCAGGCAGCGCAACCCGCGGACGCGGCGGAAGCGGAATGTCTCCGCCCTCGACGTAGGCGTGCTGAACGGTCAGCTCCGAGATCATCTCGCCGATCACGTAGTTGAGGTCTGAACGATGCGCGACATACTTCAACAGCGGCTTGTACTGCTCGCGCAACGCTTCCCAATCGTAGCCGTGCATGTTCGGAACGTAGAAGAAGTCACGATAGCGCCGCCACGCTTCGTTGAAGATCTGATTCCATTCTTCGGCGGGCACGCGATCGACCGCCAGTCCCGCGGTTGAAATCGCCTTCCTGCTCTTGTCGCCCTGCGGCGTGGCGTCGTAGACACCGAAGCTTTGCCCCGGACCCGCCACCAACACCTTCGATCCGTCCATCGACAGATCGTAGCCGCGAATGTCTTCGACGAAATTCGTCTCCTTGCGGTCCTTTATCGAATAAATTTTCAGGGAAGCCGGCCGGTCTCCCTGGCGTCCGTAGTAAAACGCGGAACCGGTCGCATAAAGCAAATACCCGTTCTTCACCGCTAGCCCAAAGTAGTTGTTCGCCTCAACCGGCACGCGCACTACGCGCGAGCCAAGCCCGTCGAAATCAATCGCCAGATCGGCGGAGGGTTTGGGCGCGGCTTCTTTTTTCTCCGGCTCCTTCGGCTTGTCGCCATCGTCCCTGGTGACCGTCACTTCATCGCTCTCGGGAGGAAACAGGCTCTTGACGTCCTTGCGAAGCGCAAGCGCAAAAATTCCGGTCGAGCGATTAGTCGCATAGTCGAATTCGAGGTTCGAGATCTGCGGCGCAAATTCGCGATCGCTCAGATAGTAAAGATAATTACCCTGGGGGTCCCACACCGGAGTGTGCGAATTAAACAGATTGTCGGTGACTTTGCGAAGCTGGCTGTCGCCGGCGCTCCAGATATACATTGCGCGGAAGCCGGTGTTGTTCGACATGCTGAATGCCAGATGGTTCCCGCGAGGCGACCACGCGTAGTCTCGAATCTGACCGAACTGCGCATCGACAACCTGCGTGAGCGTGTGATCGGCGACGGTAACCACAAAGATCTTGCCGTCCTTGTCGCCGAATGCGAGACGCTTTCCGTCGGGCGCCCACTCGGCGGCGTAACGAAAGGCTTTGCCGCCGGTGGTCAATTGCTCGGGAGCGCTCGATCCATCCTGCGCGACGACCCAGACTTCATCTTCGCCGCTCTTATCTGAGATGAAGGCGATACGCGAGCCGTCGGGCGACCAGCGAGGCCACTTGTCGTGTGCGCCCGATGAATGCGTAAGGTTGCGCGTGCCTCCCTTCTCGACTGGCGCGGTGAAGATATCGCCACGCGCGCAAAACAGGACGCGCTCGCCTTTCGGGCTCAGCGTTGCGTCTTCAATGTTGTTCGCTGCCGAGACGCGGCTCGGTCTTCGCGCGAGCCCATCGTCGGGAACGGTGATTGAAAGCGCGGTGTCCTTCTTCGACCTGGTATCGAGCACGCGAAGCTCGCCGTCGAGTTCATAGACTATGCGCCCGTCACGGTCGGCGCTCGGCCATCTCACGTCCCAGGGCTTGTGCGTTGTCGCAGCCGTAGTCTTGCCGCTCGCGACGTCGTACGAGTAAAGATTGAAATGACCATCGCGATCGGAGTTGAAGTAGATCGTGTTTCCTATCCACATCGGGTCACGGCTCGGCCGCGCGCCCTCGCTGATCTTCTTCGCATCGAAAGATTTCAAATCAAAAATGTAGAGCTGATTGGCCTGGCCGCCGCCGTATCGCTTTTCGGTTCTGAAGTCACGCGACTGCGGCGAGTAAACCATCTTCGCGCCATCCGGTGAAAACGCGCCGGAGCCGGCTTCAGGCATCGGCAGCGGTTCGGCCGCCCCGCCGTTGACTGAAACCGTGTACAGTCGAGCCTCAGGAAGGGTCCACGAATCGCGAAGCGATTTGAAGACAACCGATTTCCCGTCATTCGTCCAGCCGTACACCTGGTTGTCGTAGCCCCACCGCGGTGTCAGCGGGCCGCGCGCCGGATAAAACGTGAGTTGTTTCGGTTCGCCTCCGGTAGCGGGGATCACATACACCTGCTCGTCCCCGTCGTACTGGCCGGTAAACGCGATCCATTTTCCGTCGGGCGAGAACTTGGCGAAGACTTCGACGCCCGGATGCGCCGTCAGTCGCGTGGCCGTTCCGCCCGCAGCGGGCGCGGTCCACAGGTCGCCTCCATAAGTGAAGACGACCTTGTCGCCGTGAATGTCGGGAAAGCGTAGCAGCTTGGTCTGCGCCGACGCCGAGATCGAGATAAATAGCGTAGCCGCCAGCACCGCGGCGGAGAACAATTTTCTAATATTCAAAGTGAGTTCCTCCATGAAGATTCAAGTTAACTGGATTTCCGATTGCCGATTTCCGATTTCCGATTTCCGATTTCCTGAGAACTCGGCAATCGCAAATCGGCAATCGCAAATTTCCCTATTCATACCGCAGCGCCACGAGCGCGCCGGCCGCTACTTCTGTTTCGGAAAATACATTTGCTTCAACAGCCGCCGATATTCAGCCATCGAGAAAAGTCCGACCTCCGCGCGCCGCTTATCAACGTTGGCTTCATCCTCGATCGGGTTGAACACCGGTTCGTTGTTCTTCCATTGATCGAATCTCTTCGCCTGAGTCCCGTAGACCTGCGGCTTGCCTTCGGCGACCAGCACTCGATCCAGCAGAAGAGCGTAGTCTTGCCCCTGCAATTTCTTTTCGCGGTAAGCCTTTTCGACCAGCGGCAGCATTTCTTTTTGAAACTGGTGCTCGGCATGCTGGACGAGCATGAAAGCGGCCTCGGCACCGTCGACTCCAACAAGCTCGGGTCCGGGCCAACCGTATTGCTTCACGATTTCCTTCATTCGCGCCGTATTCGCCGAGTCGATCTCCGTCATCCGTGCTTCGATTTTCGGGTCGGGATGCGTTACGCCGCTCCTGATCATCTCGTTCCGAATGGCCTGGTCACGACCGACTCTTTCGAGCAACTCCTTGCGAAGCTCCTGCGAGGCAACCTCTCGCTGCCGAGCAAGGCTGTTGCTCGCAAAAAGCAGAAACAAACACGAGATCAATAGACACAGCAGTCTTTTCATTTCAGATACTTCTTATTTCAGATACTTCTCCGGAAGCGGATTGTCGGCGCTCTCGCCCTGCCAGAACACGGTGACGATCCACCATCGCTTTCCGTCGTTCATGACTTGAATGCTGTTGATGCCGCGAGCGAACGGCTTCGGATCGTCAGCCTTATGCTTCGATTCATAGGTGCTAAAGATGTGCGCGATGTTACCGAACCGCTCCGCGCGCCGCGCGATCTCGCGTTCGTAGAAGCCGTTCTCCTCGAGGAATTTCGCCGAGCCGGCGATGTAATCGTCGACCGACATCGCTCGGTTTCCCATTTCGCCGTTGGCCCTTTTGCCAACCGGTATCAACCGGCCGTACGGAACGAACAGCGAGCGCATCCGGTCCCAGTCGCGCTTCTTTCCGGCGGGGCCCGAAATGACGTCGTAGAGAGCAGCGACGATAGAATCCATCGACGCAACGTCCGCGGGGTTGGCCGCCGGAGCAGCGGGCTTGTCTGTCGCTTGCCGGGCCGCCGGCCTTCCAAAGCTGCCCGCCGCTGCGCAACTGAAAACCATCAGAGCTGCCACGCAACTTACTGCTTTTGCTTTTTTCATTTCTTATCCTTTTGGTTGGCGGACGCTGCAACAGAATTCAGCATACGGTTCAGCTCGGCGCGGTCGAACATTTTACCGCCGAAGAAAACTGCTGTGATCTTGCGCGTGTTGTTGATGTCCTCCAACGGGTTCGCGCTGAGCACCACCAGATCGGCTATCTTCCCTTTCTCGACGGTGCCGACTGAGTTGTTAACCTCAAAAAATGTTGTCGGGTTTTTGGTTGCGGTTTGAATCGCCTCCATCGGAGTCAGCCCCGCCTTCACGAAGAGCGCCATCTCGTCATGAACCCCCCAGCCGGGAAACAGAAGCGGGTTCGCGCCGAAGTCCGAGCCGGTCATCAGCTTCACTCCCGCGCGATTCATTGCGCCGATGACTTCCAGATACTTGTTCACCAGTTTCTTTTCAACAGCGATACGCTCCGGAGACCGGTTTTTGAGATGCACATTGTTCTTCGGGTCCCAGTACTCAATTATGTAACGCGGCATGTACTTAAGGCGATCGATCGACTTCGGATAAAGATCTTCAAACGAGACATTGTTTTGCCATGCGACAATCGTAGGAGTTACCCAGGTGTTGTTCTTCACGAATTTGGCAAACAGCGCGTCGGCCTTTTTCTGATCGAACGTCGCCAGCATCGTCTCGACATAAGCGCGCCGTCGCTCAATCGGTGAAGCCCCGCGCAGGGAATCGAGTTTGTCCCTTACCGCCTCGCGGTCCGAGCACGATTCGATTATTTGCAGCAGATGCTCTTCGCTTGCTTGCCCGGCATCGGAGGCTTCGGCGGGGGTTATCGAATCCGGCACGTGCCCCGCGAAAGGAATCCTGAGCTGCTTAGCTTCATCGGCGATCGCCAGGAAAGCATCGCGCGAAAGGCCTGAATATACTTTTATAAAATCCGCGCGTTGCTTTTTCAGATCGCGCACGGCTTGTCGAGCCCGTTCCGCGTTTGTTATTGCAATTGAGCCGGGCCACATCGGGTTAGGGCCGTCAAGCAACGGGCCGCATGCTCTTATGTGAGGTCCGATCAGCACGCCTGCGCCTATGCGGCTTCTCCAGTTCTGAAGCAATTTCAGATCGCCGCCCATGTCGCGAATTCCCGTGACTCCATTCGCGATCAGCAGCGTAAGCAGCGATGCCTTTTCCTGTTCACCTGGATGGACAGGCCACAACTCGGGATCGTCCGGATGGGCGTGCATGTCCCAGAGACCCGGGATGACGAATGAACCGGCCGCATCGATGATTCTGGCCTGATGGGGAATCGGGATGGCCTTTCCGATATCCGCGATGCGATAGCCGGCGAGCACAAGGGTAACGTCGGATTTGGGAGGCGCACCTGTGCCGTCGATCACCGTGACGTGAGTCAAGGCAATGATGCTTATTCCCTTCCGCGGCGGCGCCTGGGCGGCCGATTGAGCGGGTAATACGGCTGAGGTTAGCAACAGCCCGATCGTCAGCCAAACACTTTTCAAGAGTCGTCCTCTTAGCGCGCTCACAATTTCATCTTCAGAACAACTGGATCAGCGAGCTTGTCCGCCGGACCGAGTTGTCCCTTGTCGTCGACAAGCCCCCACTGGCTGTTAGCAATAAAATAAAAGCTGTCTCTAACAATCACCCCAAGCGTTGGTTCATCAAACACCGGATTGTTGGCTTCGATCACCTGCAAGCGTTCGACGCGTTTGAAGTCATCCGTCAGGACTATTCGCACCAATCGCCACGGCGCTACTCCGTTCTGCACGCCGATCAGGTTGCCTCCGTAAAAGTACAACCCGTCTATTCCCAGCAGCGTCGCGCCTTCGAGCGGCGGCAGATGCACGACCCTCTTTGTTCGAACATCAATATCGAAGAGGCCGGTTGAATAGTCTGCCATGAAGAGGTGCCGTTCGTCGCCGGAGAACGCGAGTCCCTGGGGCGAGATGAATCCGTCGTTCTCGAGAAACAATTCGATTTCATCCTTCTCTTCATCCTTTTGGGGATGGATGACGTAGACCGCCGGAGTCAGGCTGTCGGTCGTGAACACATTGCCGTTCGAGTCGATGGTCAGATCGCCTAGCCCGTGCCCTTTTGGTTTGTTGGGCAGCACGTATCGTTTTATGAGCTTGCCGGTTTTCAAATCAAACTTCAGAACTGCGGAAGTGTTCTCTTCGTCCTTGTTGAAGTTGACCATTTGCGGAAACGCAGTCGTAGTAGCCCACAACAGCCGCCGCTTCGCATCGACCTTCATGCCGAGGACGCTCCATAGCCCGGCTTGTTCGCCGGCGAAGGTTTTCGCTTCGCCGTTCTTGTTCACGGCGAGAATCCTTCTTTTGTGAACGCTGCTGACAAAGAAGGTCTCGCTCACGGGATCATAAGCCAGGCCTTCGGTGATCAGTCCTTTTTCGTGAATCGTAAACGCGGTCGCGCTGTTTATTACCGGCGCGTTGTTGCTCTCGAACCGCCTGAGCACGTTCTTGAACTCATCACTGTCTTTGATCGAATCAAAGTCGCCGTCCTTTTCAGGATGCAGCGCCAGACCCATCGCGGCGACTTTGGTTAGTCCGGCAATCGCATCGGACTTCTTCCCCTGGAGGGCTGAGATTGCAGCGATGTTGTAAAACAGGGTTGGGTGATCCGGGATCAACTCGAGAGCCTTCTTCAGGTTGTCGATTGCCAGCGCATAGTCCTTCGCCTTGTAAGCGGCCGCGGCTTGCTGGCGATAGTATCGCGCGGTCTTTGGCGGGTCGTCGCTGGGGTCCGCCGGCGCCGATGTCAGCCCCGCCAAACCAAGCGCCGCCACGAGCGCGATAATACTCACTTTGGTTCTCATAAGAATCGGTCGTCTTAATCGTCGTCGTCGAACGTCTCGGTATTCGACACGAGAATGCAAATCCGACGGCTCCAGGAGAAGTGGTTTGTGATGAAATGCAATTTCGTGTGACGAAGCGGCCTCTCAGCGGAACGGTTAGAGCGCAGCCTCACCGAATAAAACGGCTAACCCTCAGCGTCCTCTGCGTCCTCAGCGGTTTGATCTCGGACTGATGCCGGAAAACCGCAGGGGACGCGATTACGCGCGCAGCACCAGCAACGTCGCGTCGTCCTGGAACTCGCCGCCGCTGAAATCCACCACGGCCTGCACGATTCGATCCCGCAATTGCTCGGCTTCCAGCTCTCGATTTTGAATCAGCAATTCAATCAGACGGTCTTCGCCAAACTCATCCGCCGCCGCGTTTCTTAACTCGGTAACCCCATCGGTGAACAGCAAAAGCCGATCGCCGGAACACAGTTCAATCTTCGCTTCAGTGTAATTCCAACTACGAAATGGACCGAGCACTGCATCAGCCGGCTCGAGCCTCTCGAGCGAGCCGTCGTTGCGAAGGAGAATTCCCGCGTTATGACCCGCGTTGGTGTACGTCAGCGTCTTCTCTCCGGTGTCCACGACGCCGTAGAAGAACGTGATGAACTTGTTCGCCCGTGCTCGCCGACACAACGTGGTTCACCTTCGCGCACAACTCGGATGGCGAAACGGTCTCGGAAGCGAACGAGTGAACGGCGGCCTGCACGTTGGACATCAACAGGGCCGCGGGCATTCCCTTGCCTGAAACGTCTGCGATGCACAGGGCGGCTCGAGTCTCGCTGAACTTCAACACATCAAAGTAGTCGCCGCTCACCGTGCGAGCCGGTCTCCACGCGCCGGCGATTCGGCCGCCGTCGATCTGAGGAATCTCGGTTGGCAAAAGCCGCCGCTGAATGGCTCGCGCTTCGACAAGCTCGCGCTCCTGTTCGGTCTTGAGCCGCGCTGTCTTGCGCATCGCGTAACCCATCTCGATTTGAGTCCGTAGGATCGTGAGCAGCCGATTGTTTTCCCAGGGCTTCAACACGAAATCCCGCACACCCCGGCGCATCGCTTCGACTGCAAGCTCGACGCTTCCCCACGCAGTCATGACAACTATGGGAAGCGTGCTGTCGACGGCCTGGACTCGTGACAACAGGTCGAGCCCTTCCTGACCCGACGTCGTGTCACGCGCGTAGTTCAGATCCATCAACAACAGATCAAAGTCATTAGCCTTCAAGGCCTTGATCACATCCGAGGGGGTGGTAACCGCGTGGGTCTCGTAGCCTTCGCCTTTCAGCAGGAGGCGGAGCGCTTCAAGCACGTCGGGTTGATCGTCGGCGATCAGGGTTCGCGGAGCAGCAGGAACTACAGCAGACATGACTAATACCTCACTAGTACAAGGCTGCTTGTTAGCCAAGCCGCGTGCCAGAAAGTTCGTACCGATAAGTGCTTAAATGATTCGTGTTAGGTCGAGCCCGGGCGGGCCCCTTTTGTGGCTGTGTCCACTTGCGGGAAATCAGTTTCCCAGAAGCAGCATGAGTATTGTGCTGCTTAGGCCCCCGGTGAACCCTCGAAGAAGAGCTTGCTCACGCGGCAGGAGAATCCTGGCAACAAGGGCGACTCCAGGAGATCTTCACCACCAAGTGTCACGCAAAAGCGTAAGCTGATCCCGTCGTGGCGATAGACCTCCACTTCATGTTCTAGTCCGTTCACGATCCAGTATTCCACCACTCCGCGCCGGCTGTAGAGTTTCAGTTTTGCCTGCCGATCACGCTGCTGGTTGGCGAAGCCGGGCGATAGCACTTCAATGACCAACTCAGGAGCGGAGTGGAGTTTTCGGTCTTCACCAAGCGCAGTGCTTAGCTTGCCGTGACTTATCCAAACCAGGTCGGGAGCGACATCATCATCTTCGGCAAAGATCACACCGGGCGCGGCGTTAACAACTCCGAGGTCAGCCTGCTCATTCCATTCATCTAGAAATCTGGCCAAGCGAACACACGAATACTGATGATCCCAGGACGGTTGTCGAGACACGTAGAGTTCTCCATCGATCAATTCGTACAGTTTGCCGTCCTCCGGCAAGAGTCCCAGGTCTGCGCTTGTTAGTTTCGGCAGGGTTTCCACGATTGCAACTCCGTCACGCCTCTGTTGCGGCTCAAGCTTACTTTGGCATTATATGTCGATCGGCAGACAATACACCATCTTTTTGGAGTTAGGGAGCGGACATCGTGCGTTGCCCCTCGGCGTCCTCTGCGTCCTCTGCGGTTGATCCCCAACACCGATCAAGAGAACCGCAGGGACGCCGAGGACGCGGGGGAGCAAAATACTGTTACACCACTCCGGGAGTTAGTGACGCTACGTTTTCGGCAGCCATTTCACCGCGACGCGATCTCACCGATATCGTCCACCAACCGAAGGACCTCGCCCAACGACGTTGCGTTCGACATCGGGATGAGCCGATGCACGCCGATCTCGGCGTACTTATCTACTACCGCAGTCGTCAGCCGCATCGGGGGCGTAACCGATATCTCGACTTCGCCCAGTTCGTCGGGACGCGCACCGCCTGCTATGTAATCTCGAATCCATTCGATGCTTTGGGCGGTCGCTTCAAGATCAGTGAGAAAGCCGTACCAGCCGTTTCCATATCGGGCGGCGCGTTTCGCTCCGCTGCGACTCATCCCGCCGACGACAATCGGCGGGTGCGGCTTCTGTACCGGACGAGGCTGCGCGTCGATGCCTTCGAATGAAAAGAACCGGCCTTTGTAAGCGGGCTTCTCCATCGTCCAAAGAGCCTTGATTGCCTCGATGGCTTCGTCTGTCACCGCGCCTCGGTCTTCGAAAGGCGCGCCGAGCGCCCGGAATTCCGGTTCGAGATAGCCCGCTCCTAAACCGAAGATCAGCCGGCCCTGCGAAACGACATCGACCGACGCAAGCTCCTTTGCAAGAACCAGTGGGTTGCGTTGCGGCAGGATAATCACACCCGTGCCAAGTCGTAGCCGCGAAGTGTGCGCGGCAATATGGCTGAGCGCCACCGCGGGATCGAGAAGCGGAGTCTGAGGATCCGAAGGCGAGGGCGCCACACGCGGGTCAGGAAGCACGACGTGCTCACCGGTCCACACCGATTCGAGCCCGGCTGCCTCGGCGGCCTTCGCGATGTGGATCATCGCGTTGACGTCGCCCGCTACACCAAAGTTGATCCCAAACAAACCGAACTTCATGAAACTACCTCTCGGCCGCGCGCAAAACTCAGCGGAAGATTCGCACGAGTCTTATTACGATTTGGTAATCGTGTATTCGAATTCATAAAAGTGTTTTCCATCGACGATGTTGATCATCATCGTGCCCATGAGCCCAACCAGATCACCGGTTCCTGAATCCGGAACCACGGTGATCGTGAGCTGCGGGACGCCGCGCGTCATTACGCCGCCGTGCTGCAGTAAGAAAGTGCCGCTGTGGCCGTCCAGTGTCCCGTTGACTCGTTCGATCGCCACATAGACACCCGAACCCTGCACGTCGGTGCCGCCCGTCAGCATCTGGCCTTTGCCGGTTCCTTCGAGAGGGCCGTGATACTGCTTGTCGATAATCATCCTGCCGATGGTCGGTTCGATGGGTTCGTCGTCAGTATGAGGAATTACCTTCACGTCGAAGGCTCCGCTTGCTTGTTTGGTCACTACGACTCCTTTGGGCTAGTCATTGAAGTATGCCTTTGCGTGCTTTGCGAGCTTTGCGTTAAACGTATCGCTCTTTCAAGCAGAAATTCGTTTAACGCAAAGCTCGCAAAGGTCCGCAAAGCACGCAAAGATTAGCGGGACGATCATTCGTGTCGCAAGGCAATCATCGGATCAACCTTTGTAGCCCTGCGGGCCGGAATGTAACTTGCGAACCATGCCAGGCACACAAGCAAAACAGAAACGAAAGCAAAAGTCATTGGATCGGTCGCGCTCACTCCATAAAGTAAGCTCGATAACACGCGGCTCAACGCCAGCGCGCTCGCGAGCCCGATCCCCACACCCGCGAACACGAGAGTCATAGCGCTTCCGACGATCAGCCTGACAACATCCGACCTCTGCGCGCCAAGCGCCATCCGGATACCGATTTCGCGAACTCGCTGCGCCACCGAATAAGCCATCACTCCGTAGACTCCTATCGAGGCAAGCGCAAGCGCCAACGCCGCGAACACGGCCAGCAGCAGCGCGTTCGCGCGACGCGGTGAAACCGAATCCGAGACGTATTCGTCCATCGTCTTTACGTCCGTTACCGGCTGGTCCTTATCGATCGCCCACACCTCGCTTCGAATCGCGGGCACCAAGGTTTTTGACTCGGCTCTGGAATCGACCGCGGTGCGCACAACAAGAGACATACTCGAAGCCGGGAACTGCGAATAAGGCAAATACACGCAAGGCCGCGCATCCGATTCGAGCGCGGTGTCTCGAACGTCTCCGGCTATTCCAACAATCGAAAGCCACGGTCGAGTCGAGTCGCGGCCGCCAAGCTTGATGCGCTTGCCAATCGGATCGTCGTCCGGCACAAACCGTCGCGCCCACGAATCGCTCACAATCGCGACCCCGGTCGACGCTTGATTATCGCGTTCGGTGAAGTAGCGGCCCTTGATGAGCGCAATCTGAAGAGCGTTGAAATACTCGGGGCTGATCATTCGTCTGTCGGCCGAGAGGTCTTCATTCGCCGACCTCGGCCCACGGCCCTCGATCGAGAAGCCTCCCGCGTAGACTCCTCCGCTCAGAGGCGCCGATGAGATCAACCCTACAGACTCGATGCCGGGCAAAACCTCGACGCGACGGCGAACCTCGTCGAAGAAACCGATTTGCTGATTCGCGCTCGGGTACTTTGATCCGAGCAACGCTATGTTCATTGTGAGCGCGCGATCGGTCTTAAAGCCCGGATCGACCTCGAGCAGTTGCGCAAGACTCTTGATCATCAACGCGGCGCCGATCAGCAACACCAGCGAGAGAGCAACTTCCGCAACAACCAGCGCGCCGCGAACGCGATTCGCACCTCGCCCGCCTGACTGTCCTCGAGAGCCGTCCTTCAGCGTCTGGACGAGATTGATTTTTGAAGCTTGCAACGCGGGTGTCAGTCCGAAGAACAGACTGGTCAGCAAGGCGATCGCTACGGTGAATCCAAGAACCGTCGGGTCGACAGTGACTTCGTTCAGCCGGGGAAGATTTTTGCCCGTTAGCGCCAGCATCGCTTTGACGCCCCAGAGACTCAACAGCGTTCCGGCGACTGCGCTTGCGAGCGAGAGGAGCAGGGCCTCGCTCATCAGTTGACGTATTACGTCCCGGCGACTTGCGCCGAGCGCGATTCGAATAGCAATCTCTTTCCTTCTTCCCGAAGCTCGAGTGAGCATCAGGTTGGCGACGTTCGCACACGCGATCAACAGAACCAATCCAACCGCGCCCATCAATACAAGCAACGCGATTCTGGAGTTGCCGACGACTTGCTCGCTTAGCGGAACGACCTTCGCGCCGATTCCCTGGTTCTCCGGGTAGGCTTGCTCGAGCCGCGAGGCGATCGCAGTCATCTCGGCTTGAGCTTGCTCGCGAGTAACGCCGGGTTTGAGTTTCGCTATGACCGTCATCTGATGATTCGCGCGTTTCTTACTAATGAAATCTTCCGACTGAATCATCGGTCGCCATAGCTCTGTTGCCGACGACACGCCGACGAAGTAAGGAAGCTCGCGTGCGCGTGGAAACTGGAATCCTTCCGGTGCGACGCCGATTACAGTGTAGCTCTCGCCGTCGAGCGTCATCGGTTTCCCAACAATATCCTCCGCGCCACCGAAGCGCCTCTGCCAAAGCGCATGGCTTATGACAGCCACCTTGGTTGCGCCGGGCTTCTCTTCGTCGTCTTGAAACGCCCGACCGAGCTTCGGCTCAATACCCATCAATCGAAAGAAATTTGCAGAGACGGTGGCGCCACTGATTCGTTCAGGCTCACCCGAGCCCGACAGATTCAAACGCCCGGCTCCCAGCGCTGAGATATGTTCGAAGACGCTGCTCTGTTCTCGCCAATCCATGAAAGTCCCTGGCGTAACGGGCAGCGTATCGATTCCGATCTGGAACCGCGGATTTGTTTCCCAGAGCATCACGAGCCGATCCGAATTGGGATAAGGGAGCGCCCGAATCAGCACGGCGTTGACTACGGTAAAGATCGCGGTGTTGGCGCCGATGGCAAGCGCAAGAACGACGATCGCAACCGCCGTGAAGGCTGGGGTCTTTATCAGCGACCGAACGCTGTATCGAATGTGTTGAAGGATAGTCTCCATTGAACGCCTCACGCGCGAAACTCTGCTGGACGCAATAGTAGCGCAGGACGCCTGACAGTGTAACCTCCTGGGACACCGCATCTTTGTGCTACAATGCAAGCCATAAGACGATGAATGGGAGTCCGCAGAAATGAATCAACCGAGTATATTGTCAGACGACGGCCTCGCTCATCGAGCGGCGGATGAATTGGCTATCGATCGTCCGCGTACTTCCGGTTTCGTGCTGCATAAAATCGATGTCCCAGCCGCGCTGGCGGTGCTTGACCGTTTTCTGGAAGAGGATGAGAGTGAACAGCGGGAGACATTCGAGCACTTGAAACACGCCCTGAATGAAACCCGCGCGGCACAAGGTGAAAGGCCGCTCTTCCCAGAGATAGACGAATCGCCCTCGCCTGTCTCCGCAAACCCGTGGTTGGAGGTTCACGGCAGTCTGCGTGATGATCCCACCTATGACGACTTTATGACTGAGATTTCCCGCAATCGGCAGGAGAATAATACTGGCGAATCGGACCAGTAACTTGTACGTGTTGGATACGGATCATCTCAGCCTGAACCCATGGGGCAATCCAAAGATCCGCGAGCGACTGGTGCTCATTCCCGCTGACGAAATCGCAATCACAATCATCACCGCTGAAGAACAACTGCGGGGGCGCCTGGAGCAGCACGGCTTGACTACGGTGAAGACAGCCGTGTTAGCTCCGATGCCGAGCGCAAAGCACGCTAACAGCAGCCGCCGTGAAGCCCGGAGTCTTAGTCAGCGAGCGAGCGCTGTAACGAATGTCTTGAATGCTCTCCATTAATCCATCATTTGTGCGATTATTGAAGGTGTCTTTGCAAGCCTCGGTGCTCAATCACTATTCCGCCATTCTGCCAGTTCGGTTTTGCCTTCAGGGTCGAGAACCTCGGCTGCGAGCGCATAGAACTCGCGTGGGCTAGAAACGAAAAAACGCGACTCGGGATTCGAGCGATCAAGCTTCTCCGGCAAAAGCCACGGATCGTCGGGGTCGTGCAGGAAGACCATACGCATGAGCTTCGGAAGCGATTCGTGGAAGGCGGGGGTGTCCGTCTCCAGCCGCACCTTTTGCGGAAAGCTGAACGCTTGAGGTTGCCTCATGGCCTTATCGAGTAACTCATTGCGGCTGCCGCAGGCTTTCGGTGTCCCTGCACCGAGCATCAGCAAAGCGGAGAGGGCGAGCAGTTGAGTCCATTCATCCTGGGCCGTTGTCATTTCTTTTAGACTGCGCGTTGTGATATTGAATTGCTTGGGTGAGGTCTTAGGTGAAAAGAACAGACACTCTGCATCGGCGAGCGCGGCAATCTTTCTGTTTTCTTCGCTCAGCTTCGGCTTTGATGATGAGATTGCCAATTCGAGATTTGAAGCCAGTTGAAGACGCGAAGAGAGGATCAAAGAACGAAATAGAGGGCCAACCAAAGGTTCATCCAGATACGGGTCCACAATCAGACCTCGGCTCGCTACTCGTGCCCGATCCCGAGGAGAAGCCTGACCCATAGCCAAGTCTAGAGCCAGCATCCGAGCATAGCGCTTAACGCGATCCTGAAGGATCTCCTCAATTCCTCTCAACGCCCGGACTACAGGCTGATCAGGCCTCTGATGGAAAGCCAAAGCCGTCGAGACCCTTATGAGCTCCGAGCCCGAGATAGCTGAAGCGAGACCAAATTGAGTTAGCAGTTGATGCCGAGGGCACTCATCATTAGCTTCCAGCAATGTAGTCAAGTTGAGCTCGGCCAGATTCGCCAAACCGTAATGATGCCAGCTCAAGGATCGAGCCTTCAGCCATCCGCTCAGAGGCAGCGACTCCGTCGCCCATCGGTGCACCTCGGGACTCTCTCCGGCAATGAGAATGATGTCTTCGATTTGCGAGTCACTCCATGGCAACTCGCCGCGCGCAGTCACCCATTCTCCCAACACGCGTGACCAGTCCTCTAATAGATCACCTCCAACAACAAAGAAATCGCGGCCCAGTTTTTCCGGTTTCGCACGCCAGAGTTCCTTCTCCAACCATTTGCGGACCAGTTGTTCGAACCGGTCTGCTGGGAGTTGTTTTAATCTCGCGAGTACTGCCTCATCGAAACTGCCGGTCGCTACGCCTAGCGCGTAGGCCGCCGCCTGTGTCTGTCTACGCAAACCAAGTCCGCTCTGGTCGTCCAATAATAAATCCGCGACGAACTCCGCCGCGCCGACGCGTTTATCGGGAAACCCTTTCGTTCGTTCCTCTATCTCATTCAACAAATCGTCCCCTGCTCCCGGGAATTCGGCCAGCATCTCAAACAAAAGGCTAAGCGTTTCGTGCCAGTGAACCTGCGCAACTAGGAAGCCAGACGTGCTCGCCAAATCATCGAAGCGTCCAAGTTTGCCGCGCAGATGAAACGCGGCAAAGTACTCTTGAAAAGTCAGATGAACGAATGCAAACACATCGTTTTTGCGCTCAATCAAGAGTCCACTACGGCGCGCCACGTAGTCTAAGAACTGGGCAGCTTCCGCCGCCGCGCCGACGCGATCCACATCGATGGCATCGGTGAGCCATGCCACGATGTCATCGCGTGGCACCATTAGTTCCCCTTCCCCAGCGCCAACGCGGCTGGACTGCATCTCCCAACCGACCCTCGCAAGCCAGCGCTTCATCTGGTCGAGCGAAGCTGGGTATTGACCGAGCTTCCGATAGGTTTGGATGGTCTCAAGATAGGCCTCGACTATCTTGTCGTAGAGCTTCACACGGCCCGACGGTAGATGGGCCGTGACGCGATGGATCAAGACCATCAGGGTCAGCAGGGAAGGATTGGTGGCCAGCCGCTTGATCCGGTCATTCTGGTGCAAGGCCTGGCCGAGCGAGTGAAGCCCAGTACGCCTGCGCTCAGGGTTAGGCTCGCGAGCCGCATACCAGCGTGTGATGAACTGGTCGATATCCTCATCAGTGAACGGCGCTACGTAGCACCGAGGAAGTAAGGGTGGAAGTATGCCAACCTCGTCATGTCCGTATGGCACTTCTTCATAGCCGACTATCCGACTAGTGAGAATTGCATAACTCTCGGGCATTATCGAAAGTAAAGGGCGCACGATGTCGTTTCTGAGATGTAGGCGGTCTTCACTGCTTCCCACTTCGTCCAAGCCATCTAAGAGCAATAAGCCACGGCCTTCTTGTAATGCCCTCAATAGCCATCCCACACTGACACGATCACGAATATCTTCGTCGAGTTGGCCAATGAAATCGTCCAGCATGTCCTCTTTAGATTGCCATGAGCCAACATGGTAGTCCCGCAGAATGATGGGCACCGGCACGAGCGGGCCAAAACGCTGGGAGAGTGGTGTAGGTTCAGTTCTTCCGAATGAGTAGGTAACCAATTTAATCAGGGTAGACTTTCCGCAACCTGGGTCGCCTAGTATGACCAGTTGCCGGCTCGTCTCTAGAGCTTCAGGTAGGTAGACACGCTTGTCACTACCTTGTTCCCACGCAAAGCTCAGAGGTATGTATATCTCTTCGAGCGTCAACGGGCGATTCTCTTTCAGGCTAGGTAGACCAAGGAACTCGACGCTGTTATAGCGCCATGAGAGCAATAACTTGTAATCGCCTTCGAGGTCTTTCTTGATCACACCCGTCATTCGGTGGCCTCCCCTGGGACAATAGGCAATGGGGGCGGCGGCTCGGGTGTCTTACCACCAGATCTCAGAAGATGGCGATGAACGGTTTCATCATCGAGCTTAAATCTCGTCTCTTTTGCAAGCCCGTTAATCAACCGACTAATCCAAAAGATCCGTGGTTGAACCTCGATTTGTTTTTCATCCTTCTTGTTATCCTGAGACTCATCGGCCGCCGCTGCAGCAGACGCTGGCGAGGGGAGTCCGCCCTTCTCGTCAGCCTCTGATCCAGCCGAGGGTGTGCTGTAAGGCAACTCGAGTCCCTCGAACAACGGGTGTCGATTGATGCCATCACGGGAGTATCGGATGATATAATCGCTGTAGAAAGCGGGAGCCTCCTCAACTTTTCGGAAGAGCGGCTCTTCAAACTGCGCCAGATAATGCAGTATCAATGTCAGGCGCCAATCGAGCTTATCCGAGGGCCCTTCCGGCTTGATGAGTGAATCAAGATACAGTTTCCACGACCCAATGAACGATTTAATCTTACGAGGGTTGTGAGGCAAGTTGTCGTCAAGCGCTTCTACAAGTAGTTTCCAGTCAGCATTATTTAGGCCAAAGAGCTGGCCAAGTTGCGCCTTAAAGGCAGGGTCGTCTGCATCGAGTAAGGCGTCGACGTACCGTGACGTATGACGCGGAACCGGTAGATGGTAAAGGTTCTGAAATATCTTGCTGAGGTAGTCCCGTGCGAGAGGTCGATGACGCCACTTTTCTGCTTCCCCGGACAATGCTTTCGCTATTGATCTCTCAAGGTGGTTCTGATCAAGCCCAAGAACGTAGATGCAGTTATCCGCATTGACATAAAGCTTTAGTGCCTCAAGCAGATGATAAGCGACGTCACCTTCGCAGCGGTCGAGATCGTCAATGAAGATTACCAGCAATCCTTTCTTGGTGACTGAACGAATTGCCTCCTCAAAGAAATCGCGGAAACGCTGCGAAGCCAGTCCTGTTGAAAAGTGCTCGCCTTCATATTCGCGGCCCCTTTCCATGATCCCTTTCGCGCCTGGGATCGGAATCTTGAGTTCCTTTCCGAAATCTGCAAGAGCGTTGAGGGTAGCGTGAGTTGCAACGTCAATGAGCCTCCCGGCTTCGTCGTATGCCTTCCGCGGCATTGTAAAGTGCTTGCGTATTTCGTTCAGCAGCGCCACGAGGGGGCTTGTCTCGAACTGATGCTGCCAGGGGTTGAACCAAATCAGCTCCAGCTTTCTCTTATTGAGCAGGGGACTAAAGTCGTCCTGCGGTTCATTGAACCATTTCGCGCGCTCATCATCACGCAAGCCTCCAAATTTCCGGCCAACGAGTTCAACCGGTCCCCCCAGATACGCCCATAACATTTTTAGGAAGCTTGTTTTGCCGGAGCCCCATGACCCACATACGCCGATAACGTATGGAGGGGGACACTTCAGCACACGATGGCCCAGTTGCTTGGCCAACTCGTAGTGACCCAAGGCATCTAGATAGACTGGCTCATCGTTCGAGATCATCGACCCTCTCATTCGGTCAACTTGACGCGCGCTTTCAGCGCTCACAATCATACACGGCTTGCAAAGTGAGGCAAAGATAGATCAATTGAAAACTAGGTTAACCGCTATGAAGAGTTTCGACAGAAGGACATGGCTGAGAGGGATCTGCTTCTCAAACGTCGATTGTGAATCTTACATTCACCTATGCCTCAAATCTTCACTCATACCTCAACGCGATCATCGGGTCGACTCTCGCCGCGCGGCGAGCCGGGATGTAACAAGCCGCAAGCACGACCACCGCTAACAACGCGGAAACCAATGTGAATGTCATCACGTCCGTTGCGCTCACTCCATAAAGCACGCTCGACATCAGCCGAGTAACCGCAAGCGAACCAACCAGACCGACTCCAAGCCCAATCAACGCGAGACGCATTCCCTGTTTGACAACCAGGCTGAGCACATTACTGGAAGTGGCTCCCAGAGCCATTCTGATGCCTATCTCACGAGTGCGCTGGCTTACCGAGTACGCCATCACGCCGTAGATGCCAAGACCCGCAAGCGTCAACGCGAGCAACGCAAAGCTGCCCGCAACCCAGGCGCCCGCGCGCAACGGGAACAGCGACAACCGCATGTGGTCGTTCATCGTCTTCACGTCGTAGACCGGCAGATTCGGATCCATCTGTTGCACTTCGCGGCGAAGGGCGTTGATGAGCCCGGTGGGTTCCGAATCGGCGCTGACGATCAACGCCGCTGAACCTTCGTAATCGCGCACCATCGGGTAGTAGATAAACGGCTGCGGGTCTTCGCCGAGGCTCCAGTACTTGCCGTCTTTCGCAACTCCGATGACTTCCCAATACGGTCCATCCGTTCTGCTGCGAATTCGTTTGCCCAACGCGCTCTCGCCCGGCCAGAAGCGGCGCGCGAAAGTTTCGTTGACCATCACGAAGCGCTGGTCCTTCTTATCGTCCTGCATCGTGAATTCACGGCCATCGACGAGCGGTATGCCCATCGTCTCGAGATACTTCGGCCACACGGTGCTGTTTTGAATCTCGGGCACATCGGAGGGGCGAGGTGTTGGCTGGCCTTCGATGTAGATGCTCGTGGTGTTGCGATTCATCGCAAGCGGCAGGTAGTTCACCAGCGAAACGGAGCGCACGCCGGGCAACGCTTCCGAGCGCGCAATCAGTTCCTTGTAGAACTCCTGTCCGCGCGCTTCGGTGTAGCCCTGCAAGCCAAGGTCAACCGACATAGTCAGCGTGCGTTCGGTCCTGAACCCGGGCCCGATCATCTGCACCTGTTGCAGGCTGCGCACGATCAACCCCGCCGCCACCAGCAACACCAGCGAGAACGCTATCTGCGCGACAACCAGCGAGCTTCGCAAACGCGATCGGCTGTGGCCGGCTGCAAGGCTTTCAGCTTTGAGCGCCGATACCAGGTCAGACCTTGTGCTGTGCAACGCGGGCATCAATCCAAAAATCACCCCGCTGATCAAAGAAACAACCAACGAGAACAGAAGCACTCGCCAATCGAGTTTCAGGTCTATGGTCAACGTAAAATCAACCGGCGGTTTGAACGCGCCGACTAGCCGCACCATCCACACCGCTACGAGCCAGCCAATCACTCCACCGATCAGCGCGAGCAATACACTCTCGGTTAGCAACTGGCGAATGAGCCGCGCGCGGCTGGCTCCAAGCGACAAGCGAATCGCGATCTCCTTGCGGCGGCGCGTCGCTCGTGCAAGAAGCATGTTGGCGAGGTTCGTGCAGGCGATCAGCAATACCAACCCCACCGCGGCCATCAGAACAAATGAAAACGCGAGCGTTCCATTGCGGAGCGCCGGGATCACCAACCCGGGCGGCGAAAGCACCATCGTCTGGCCTTCGATGTGCGGATACACGCCGACAAGCGATTCCGTCAGCGCATCAAGCGATTGAGCCGCTTGCGCCTCGGTGACTCCCGGCTTCAACCGGCCGAGCGCGAACAACACTCCGTTCGTGGGTGAATCCAGCCAGTTCGAGCCCGGCTCGACTTGCCGCGCCATCATCGCCGGCACCCAGATCTCCGGCGTAAAGATTATTACCGTTCCACCGAAGCCTTCGGGAGCGATGCCCACTACGTCGAAGCGACCGCCGTTGATGGTGATCTCTTTTCCAACCAGATTGGGATCGCCTCCGAAACGCCGCTTCCAGCAGCCGTAGCTCACCACCGCCACGGGACTCGCGCCAGGCACGCGATCGTCTTCCTGTGTGAAGAAGCGTCCGGCGGCGGGCTTCACGCCGAGCATGTCAAAATAATTGCCGGACACAATGTAGCCCCAGATCCGCTCGTTGTTGCCTTCACGACTCAGGCTCATGGGCGCGAAGCGATAAACGGCGAGTGACTCGAACACCTCGTTCTTATCGCGGAAGTCTCGGTAGAGCGGATAAGAAAAGTTGTTGAACTCATTTCCTTGCCTGGTCGGCGTGAGCTCGACGATGCGCGACGGCTCAAGGACCGGAAGCGGGCGAAAGAGAATCAGGTTAACCAGGCTGAAGATCGCGGCGTTCGCTCCGATCCCCAGCGCAAGCGATAGAATTGCCACGCCGGTAAAGCCGGGACTCTTGAGCATTGCTCGAATCGCGTAACGAACGTCCTGCAGTAGAGTTTCCATCAAGCACCTCGCCAACTCGTGTTCAGAGTTCAGGGTTCAGAGTTCAGGGTTCAGGGTTCGTGGTTCAGAGTTCCAGATTGGTTTCGCAAATCTGGTGCTCTGAAACACTGCCGCCTCAAACGCTTGTTACGTTGGAATAGTTCTGGCGAACGCAGGAATGTGGTTGGGTGTGGGGTTCAGGGTTCGGGGTTCAGGGTTCGGGGTTCAGAGTTCGTGGTTCAGGGTTGAGCGTTTGGAAGCGGGCGTTCAGGGTACCGACTTTAGTCGGCCAGTGCCTAGCGAAACTGAAGACATCGAAAGCCACTGCCCGACTAAAGTCGGTGCTCTGAACGCCCGCTTCTTGAACGCCCGCTTCCTTAACGCCCGCTTCCTCGAAGCTATTCGTACCGAAGCGCAATCAATGGATCGACCTTCGTAGCCCGGCGGGCCGGAATGTAGCTCGCCAACAGAGAGACGGCCAACAATACAACCGACGTGCCGATGAAGGTCAGCGGATCGACCGCGCTCACACCGAAGAGCAGGCTCGCAAGCAGTCGCGTGATCCCGAACGCGGCGCCGAGTCCTAACACGACGCCGGCCCCTACGAGCGTCACGCCTTGCTTGAGCACCAGCCCCATCACATTCCCGCGGCCGGCTCCCAGCGCCATTCTTATGCCAATCTCGCGAGTACGTTGGGCGACCGTGTAGGACATGACGCCGTACAGCCCGACCGCCGCAAGCAACAGCGCCAGCAACCCGCCTGAGCCGAGCAGCGTCGCCTGCGTCCGTTCGCCGCCAAGCGAGTTCTCGACGCGTTCGCTCAAGGTCTGGACGTTGAGCACCGGAAGGCTCGCATCAACCGCCTGCACTTCGCCGCGCAGCGCCGCCACCAGCCCTTTCGGCTCGGCCGAAGTTCGAACGTGGAGATTGACTTGCGGCGCGTACTCCTGCAGAAGCGGAATGTACATGAACGGCCGTCGAGCCTCGGTCAGGCTGTTGTACTTGCTGTCGCCGACTATGCCGACGACCTGCCGGTAATCCTGATCGCCGAACAACTTCAGGCGCTTGCCGATCGGATCCTGATCTCCCCAGAAGCGATTCGCCATTGCTTCGTTGATGATCAGCACCTTCGGCGCTTGTTGAGAATCGTTTTCCGTGAAATCCCGGCCGCGCAGCAGCGAGATGCCCAACGTGTCAAAGAACTTCAGTCCGATGTTGTTGGTTTGCACCAGCACGCCTCGCCCGCCCGGCGTTGGTTCCTGTCCCTCGAGAAAAATGCTTCTCGAGAACCCGCCGCCAAACGGCCGATCTCGCGCGATGGTAGCGTTGACCACACCCGGCACCGAGCGGATTCGGTCGACCACCTGCTGATGAAAATTCCTTCCCTGAGCTTCGCTGTAGCCCTCGCGTCCGAGGTTGAACGCCATCAACACAACGTTGTTCACGTCAAAGCCCGGATTCACCGACTGCGCCTTTTGCAGACTTCGCACAAACAAGCCCGCGGTGATTAGCGCAAACAGAGACAACCCGACTTGAAATACGACCAGGGCCTTTCGAAGATTGAACCTGAATCCTCGCGAGCCTTCCGGCATTGTGATCTCGCCCTTCAAAGTCGGGACAAGATTAGCCTTCGAAGCTTGTAGCGCCGGCGCGAGCCCGAACAATACTCCGCTGAGAATCGAGATAATCAGCGCGAATATGATTACTCGCGGATCGAGGCCCTTCTCTTGTTGGTTCGGGCCGAAGCCGAATGGTATCAGCGAGCGAAGGACGTCTTTTGACCAGACGGCTACAAGGAAACCTATCGCGCCGCCGGCTACCGACAACAGTAAACTTTCAGTCAGGAATTGTCTTATCAGCCGCGAGCGTCCGGCGCCCAACGCGAGGCGAATGGCAATTTCCCTCTTTCGTTTTGTTGCGCGCGCCAGAAGCAAGTTGGTCACGTTAGCGCAAGCGATCAACAGAACAATGCCGGCGACTCCCATCAGGGCGTTCGTCGTCAACGCAACCTGTCCGTCTCCGCCCGGATCCTTGCGAGCGGTCAGCAGCGGAATCAGCCTGACGCCGCGTCCTTCATTGTCCTTGCGATACTCTTCTTCGAGCTGCGAGCTGAGCGCGGTCATCGAAGCCTGGGCTTGCGCGACGTTCATCCCGGGTTTGAGCCGGCCGATCATTGCCAGAAACAATCCTCGCCGGGTGTTGTACCAATCGAAGCCCGGTTGCATCTGATCGTGCATCATCATCGGCACCCACAGATCGGGTCCCCCGCCCAGGTCCGTTCCGGTGAAATCTTTTGGTGTAACTCCGACTACCGAATAATCGTGCCGGTTCAGCGATATTGTTCGGTTGACGATCGAAGGATCGCCGCCAAAGTCTCGCTGCCACGCGCTGTAGCTCAACACGACGACCGGCCGCGCGCCGGGCGTTTTATCTTCATCGGGCAGAAAGGTCCTGCCCAATTGCGCCTTCACGCCTAACACATCGAAGTAGTTTCCTGAGACCACAATCGCGGTGAGCTGTTTTGATTCGCCGCTGGTTCCGCTCAGGCTCACGCCCGCGAATGTGTAAGCGAGGAGGTCGGAGAAGACTTCGTTCTTGTCACGATAGTCGATGTAGTTGAGATGGGAAGTCGGCAGCGGTCCCGGGTTCCTGGTGTCGCTCGTAAAGACCGAGACGAGTTGCCCGGGTTGCTCAACCGGAAGCGGCGCCCACAGGAATCCGCTGACCATGCTGAAGATCGCGGTGTTGGCGCCGATGCCCAGCGCTAACGAGAGCAAAGCGACGATCGTGAACCCCGGGCTCCTGAGCAGCATGCGAAGCCCGTAGCGTGCGTCCTTGAACAGAGTCTCCATCTGTAAGCCTCCGGTGTTTGTTGTAGTGGGGTAATTGTGTGTTGTGAAGAATCTCGCCACTAAGGCACGAAGACGCGAGGCTCCACAAAGTCTTCCTTTGTGCGGCTTCGTGACTTAGCGTCTTTGTGGCAAGTCCGACACGTTCACTCATCATCAACACGCTATACCTCACTGCCGTTTTGTGATGTCGCCGCCTCGTAATACCTGGGATTAAGTGCTTAAACTATTCGCCGCCATTTTTTGTTCCCCGTTTCTGGGCATGAACGGGGCTGTCGGCGTTTTCAAAGCGCTCCAGCATGCTGCCACCGGCGTTCTCAACATACAACCGGATTCCGAGGCGGATGCCAACGTAGTGTTTCCGTTATGAACTATATGTGCAAGAATCCGTGTGAACCCGTCAAATCCGTGTCATCAGTGGTCTATCCGTTTGCGCGCGACGAATAGACCGCTGATGACGCTGATTCGACGGATTTGCACGGATGAGGTTCTATGTCGAAAACGCAAATGCTGATCGCGATCTCGGTTGTTCTACTAACTGCCGGGCTCTTCACGCTCGCTGAAAGTCAGACAGCGCAACAACAACTCATCATCTCTACTCGTGACCAGGTAGCCGACGAATTCAAGAATGTTCCGTGCAAGAACCAGGACCGGGAAGATGCGGCGAGAGCCCTGTTCCAAAAGATGGGAGCGTCTTCGTCTGAGATCACGGTCGAAAAGCTCAAGGGAGTCGAAAACCTGGTCGTTCGCAAGAAGGGAACGTCGGAGGAGAAGATCATCGTCGGGGCTCACTACGACAAAGTGGAGGACGGTTGTGGCGCCATCGATAACTGGACGGGAATCGTGACGGTGGCTCACCTGTACAAAACATTCCGAAACGTCACGCCTAACAAGACGATTCTCTTCGTGGCCTTTGGCAGGGAGGAAGACGGGCTGGTTGGCTCGGAGGCGATGGCTCGCGCGATTACAAAGGAAGAGAAGAATCAATACTGCGCGATGATCAACATCGACAGTCTTGGAATGGGCGCTCCGCAAGTGACGGATGAGACTTCCGGGCATAAGCTGGGTGTGCTCGCAGAAGAGCTGGCGGATCGATTGAGGATCCCTTTTGCTCATTCATCGTTTGTCGGAGCCGATTCAGACGCGCATTCCTTCAAGGCGAAAGGCATTCCAACGCTGGATATACACGGCCTGACCAAGAATTGGCGGCAGTACCTTCACAGCAGCAGCGACAAAGTATCAAACGTAAATATGGAGAGCGTCTACCTGGGTTACAGATTCGTCCTGGCGGCTCTGGTATCCGTTGATAGCGCCGCTTGCAGCGCGTACCGATAGTTGAAAACGGCTAACGTGACTTTGCCTACTGTTTGACCTCGTAGACTACCGTCACCTGCGTGCCTTCCTCGTTAGTAAGAGCGTTGACCGACATAATCCGCTTCCTGCCTGTGTCTTCACCAGTAGCCATGCCGCCCGACACCTTGCCGTTAGTCTGTAATAGATTGGTGTTAACCACCATTCCGGCGCGCTTCAACCCGTCTTCATAGAAACTGATGATCTTAGTGGGCGAGTCTTTCGTCGCAAAATGAAAGCCTCCGCTCTGACCATCCTTGTTCTGCGCAGAGTAGCTCCCGACGAGTTGCACGTCCGGATAAATCGGAACCCAGTCCGGGAGTTTGTCAACGGAACCCGTCGAGAATTTCGCGTTGCCCTGGGCCGATTTCACCTCGAGCGAGCCTTTTCCTTCCTCTCCCTTCGCTTCGAGGGTGACCTCATCTTCGCCCTCCTTCTTGAACTTTATCTTTCCGTTTTTGGCGTCATCGAGGTTGACGGTCACGGTCTCGCCGGTCTTCTTGTCCCTGACGGTGATCGTTCCTTTATCATCATCCGCGGAGACCAACTCGATATCCGGATTCGCGGCAACGACCATCTTGGCGACCGCAAGCGCCGGTTTATTCTGCATCAACTCCGGGTCGAAACCGGCTTGCTTCGCTTTATTCCAGACAAAGTATCCGCCGAGGAATACCGCGATTATCCCGATGATCAGGAATGAGCCGCAGCCGACGAGGACCCACATCAGCACGTTGGACTTCTTTGGCGGTGGAGGCGGAAATTGTTGCTGCGGTGGAAACGCCTGGCCCGGGGGTTGACCCGTCGGCCCTCCAATTGGTGTTGTCGGTGGCACATAGTTTGACATTGTAATCTCTCTTCCTGGGAGAAGCGTCTTAGCGAGCTTTGCGGTCCTTAGCGAGCTTTGCGCTAACGTATTCCTGGCAAAAATACGTTGACGCAAAGCTCGCAAAGGACCGCAAAGCTCGCCAGGACAAGTCACTCACGTTTGAGCGGGCGGCCCATCAGTTCATTCGCGGCATCGAGCGCCGGCTTATCTTCATAGAGGAGGGCGTGGATGCTTGCGGTGATGGGCATCTCGATCCCGAGGCGCCGGCCCAATTCAAAAATCGAGCGAGTAGTCTTCACAC
>Ga0134124_10000153_pt1 | contig 63482 bp, 52 predicted proteins | sample KB304_FD_96880 | JGI IMG/M metagenome (GOLD analysis project Ga0134124, IMG submission 96880) | Terrestrial soil microbial communities without Nitrogen fertilizer from Kellogg Biological Station, Michigan, USA - KB3-0-4 | ecosystem: Environmental > Terrestrial > Soil > Unclassified ...
GAGCGCATTTACCTTACGGTCGCGGAAATTCTGGGCATTCATCGTCAACAAATCGAGGAGTACGGCGGCGACCCAGGGATAAAGGACAAGGCGCCGCTGGAGTCCGCGGTCTTTCGTCCGCAGATCGGGTATTACACGAGTGTTCTGGAAGAGGCTGCCGCGCTGATGGAGTCTGTCGTCAACAAGCATCCTTATTCTTGATGGAAACAAGCGGGTCGCTTTTGCCGCGGCACATACATTCTTGCTGGTCAACGGATATGACCTGGACATAGAGGCAGCGATGGCGTTCGACTTTGTGATGGTCGCTCTAAGCAAAGGCGAGTTCCGTTTTGGCGCGATTCAGGAATGGCTCGGTACGCATTTTGCGAGAGCGATGAGCGGTGTACAAAAGGTGCGCCACTTTCTGTTGTTCCTCGCAGTTCGAAGGAGAGACGTGGGTCACGCTCCCTGTCGGCTGCTCGTTGGTTTGGCGGGTGCACCTATTGCGTTCAAATCAGCGATCATCCCGGAAGGAAGTTCTAGCGTTGCAGCGCTCAGGTTTTCACGAAGATGCGCGATGGAAGATGTACCTGGGATCAGCAGGATGTTGGGCGAGCGCTGAAGGAGCCAGGCAAGCGCGACCTGCATCGGTGTGGCTTGCAGCGACGCCGCTGCCGTATCGAGCTTCGACGACTGCAGCGGAGTGAACCCTCCCAGAGGAAAGAACGGCACATACGCTATGCCTTGTGTTGCGAGGTTCTCGATGAAGGCGTCGTCATTCCGTTGGGCCACATTGTAAAAGTTCTGGACGCATATGATTTCGGTAATTCTCCGGGCTTCCGCGAACTGCTCTGGACTGACATTGCTTAAGCCTAAATGACGAATGAGTCCCTGGCGCTTGAGTTCCGCGAGGATGGTGAGCGGTTCTTCAATGGATCCTTTTGAAGGCTCCGTGAATCCTCCGACGCGGAGATTGACGACGTCGAGCTTGTCTACCCGAAGGTTTCGGAGGTTGTCATGCACGGCATCGATGAGTTCCTGGCGCGAAAGAGCATGGAGCCATGACTTATCTTCGCCGCGGCGAGCGCCCACCTTGGTGACGATCACGAGGCCATCCGGATACGGATGCAACGCCCGCTTAATGATCTGATTGGTCACATGGGGACCATAATAGTCGCTCGTATCGATGTGGTTCACGCCAGCCGCAACGGCCTCTCGGAGGACAGCCATCGCTGCGTTCACATCACGCGGCGGTCCCCAAACCTGCGGGCCAGCAAGTTGCATCGCGCCGTAGCCCATACGGTTCAAGCTCGTCGAAGTACCTGGAAGCGTGAAGCTGCCGCCAAGGTTCATCTGTTTCGTCATGGCGTTTCTCCTCTAGTTGATCGGCGCTTGTCGTAATCGTCTTACCCGTGATTAGATGAAGAAAGCTTCGGATTGTGAGTTCGCATTTGCCTCAGCGTTCCCAACTCCTCTTAGAGCCGCGCAAATCGCCAGTTCAAGCGCGTTCAACGGCAAGCGTCAACGCGATTCTTGAGGCCACTATTCAGGTTTTGCTCAAGCTGGGAAAGCAACGCCTGACCACGAGCAGGGTGGCCTTGCGAGCCGGCGTTTCGGTCGGAACCTTATATCAGTACTTCCCGAACAAAAGCGCCCTTTTGCAAGCCGCCTTGAAACGCCACCTTGAAGAAGTGACCAATGCCGTCGAGCTCGCCTGCAAAGAGCAGGAGGGTGCAACACTGCGGCAAATGGCCACCGCTGTCATCACCGCTTTTTTTGAAGCGAAGATGCGAAATGCCAAGACGAGCGTCGCACTCTACTCCGTGAGTTCGGACGTGGACGGAGCGAAGATCGTGCAGCAGATGGCAATCCGGTTCAATGAGGCGATCGTCCGAATGTTGGGGACGGCCCGCGAACTGTTGACGACCAATCCACAGCTTGTTGCTTCCCTGCTGCAGGGGATGATGCTTGGGGTCAGCCGGAGAATTCTGGAATCGGGTGCTCCCGAAAACGAAGGCGAAGCCTTGCGCCGGGAACTGGTGGTTGTGGCGTGTACCTACCTGGATGCTTGTTCTGCGCGTGTATTAGACGCATAACTGCTGCGGTTTCGTTCTCCCGGCGATGTATATGGAAGCGCTTCCGGGCTCTACGTAGGCAATGGCCAATTGAGACTACGTTGCCTTTGCGTTGGGCTTGTCGCCAAGCTCAGTGTAGACACGCTCCACAAGTAGCGCTCCCTATCAACATGCTAGGGATGCAAAAAGGCGCGGATGGCGTTGCGAGCGGTCATGGTCAGGTTGGGTGGCAGCTGATCGGGCGGGAACCAGCGAACTTCGACAGTTTTGTCTGGTTCGCAGTTTGCGGGGGCGCCGCTGAGGATGCGGGCGAGATAGGCGGGGGCGACCCAGTGCTGGCCTTCTTCGGGGAGGCAGTGGTCGGTGATACAGAGGAGACGCTCGATGGCGATTTCAACGCCGACTTCTTCGAGGGTCTCGCGGATCGCGCACTTTTCGAGCGGTTCGAAATAGTCGAGTTTGCCGCCGACGATGCTCCAGTGGTTGGCTTCCGGCGGACGCTTGCGGAGCGTGAGGAGAATGCGGCCTTGGGGGTCGGTGAGGAGGACGCCTACGCCGACTTTGGGGTGGTGAGGTGTGGCGGTGGTCGGTGCGGTCATTCGATTAGTCACTCCTTGCTTGGCGGAAAGTACCTGCGATTGTGGACGGTGGTCCGTTGCCGGTTGTTGCTGATGGATGGTTTCCTGGTCGGCGGAGCACAGGCTGAAAGCCTATGCCATCGTTTCCGCGCTTCGCGCTAGGAGACGGTAGCGGCGCTGGTTGCAGAGTCTGATTGTTCGCGGAGGACGGGGAACAGGCGCTCGGCGAGGGCAAAGCCACCAAAGAACAGGGTGGCGTAGAAGGCGTCGCCGGCTAGCGTGTTCAGCAGGAGCGGAAGACCGGCGACGTAGCAGGCGAGCAGTCCCGCAGCGGTGTGCGGCCAGCCTTCCAGGAAGGCCCAGACGCCGAAGTTGGTCACGAGGAAGAATTGAATGGCGCCGAGGAGCGTGACGCCGCCGATGCGGGCGACAGTGCGGTGATCGCGGATCCAGTAGCCGAACGCGACGTCAACGAGGAAACTGGCGTATACGAGGGGCATCAGTTTGTGGAAGCCGACGAAGATATCGCCGACGAACAGGGCGACAAGCGGGAAGAGAAAGGCGAGACGGCGATCCTTGATCACGGCACCCGAGAACAGCGCCATGGCGCCTACTGGGGTGAAGTTCCACGGATGAGGCATGACGCGGAGTACCGCGGCCAGCGCGATCATGGCCAGGATGACGACTGTGCGGATGATGAGATTTTCGCGGTGCATGGTTTCTGAGTTCATTGGATTTTTCTCCTTCGCTTAGTTGTTCTCTTCGAGTGATTTCAGCAATTCGTTGTTGCGGGTCTAAAGAACCCGCTACTACGGTTCGGGTAACAGATCGCAGAAGACAAAGGCGTCGCGTTCGATTACTTCGCCGGCGCGGAAAGGAATCGCGTGGCGGAATATCGGGCCGTCGAAGGCGAAGGTGTGGAATTCGCCGTTTTCGCCGCAGGGATCGGCTTGCGGCGGGAGATCGCGGAAGAAACCATCGTCGAGTTCGCGGCCTGCGAATGTATGCGGCAGAATTTTTGGATCAATGCAGGCAGTGATGGCGCGAAATTTGTGCGTGTGGAAGTGGCGGATGAGCTCGCGGGTGTCGCGCTTCCAAATGGGGAAGATGGCGGTCATGCCGATGCGCCCGAGATTTGTCTCGCGGTAGGCGCGCAGGTCTTCGAGGAAGATGTCACCGAAAGCGACAGAGCGGACGCCTTGCACGCGGTGGATGCGGAGGGCTTCCTCCATACGCTGTTCGTAGAGCGGGTTGACGCATTGCGGGGGAATGCGAACTTCGTGGAGCGGGATGCCGATCGATTGCGCTTGAAGGAGAAGGAGTTCGCGGCGGACGCCGTGCATGCTGATGCGGTCGTAGGTTTCGGTGACGGTGGTGAGGAGAGCGACGATTTGGACGTCCGGGGATTGCTGAAGTGCGTGGAGGGCCATGGCGGAGTCTTTGCCGCCGGACCAGCAAAAGAGGATGGGCTCAGGCATGCGTTGGCCTCACGAAGAGAAGCGATGGAGCTGCTTCCATGGGAAGCAGACGCTCTGCGGAAACGTCCGCGGCAACGGAGCGACCCACCCTTTGCGAAAAGCGCAAAGGATGGGCCACCCAAGACCGTGACTCGAGTCGCTGGGACATGTCAGCGCGAGGGGATGCGGAATTTGATCCCCGCCAAGAAATTGAGGTGGAGGGCGGGAAAGCCCAGAGACTCTTCGTATTTCTGGTTGAGAAAATTGTTGAGGCGGCCATAAATTTCCACGCCGGCAGGGAGAGTGTAGGCGAAGCCTACATTCGCCAGGACGTAGCCCTTGTTGCGGAACAGACATGACAAACCGAGAACGCAGGCGAACGTACCGTCGTTGGGTTCGACGTCGAACACCGCGCCGCGGATGAAGGCGTTGGTGTTGAGCATGAGGCGCTTGTGGGTCCAGGTAATGTTGTAGGCCGCCGATTCGCGCGGCCGGCGCAGGAGCGGCTGGCCGACTTCGAACGGCGTGTTGACCAGGGTGCTGCCGTCGAGGGCAAGGATGGTGGAGTTGAGCCAGGTATACTGCGCCGAAAGCTCGACGGAGCGGATGGGGCGAAGACGGAGCGTGGTTTCCAGGCCCTGGGCGCGGGAATTCGCGAGGTTGTCGGAGGTGAAGGTGCTGAGATTGGTGAGGCTTCCGCCGAGAACGACGATCTGATCCTTGTAGCGGTTATAGAAATAGGTGACGTCGAAAATGGCGCGATCGTTGAAGAAGCGTTGCTCGACGCCTAGATCGAAGCTGATGCTGCGTTCGGGTTTCAGCGCGGGATTGTCGGTGAAGGCGAGCTCGAATCCCCCGGGAGCGCGAATGCCGGTGCCAAAACTTCCGTGGAGACGCATGGCGCCGAGGCGATCGGACGACACGGCGGAATCACGGAGGAGATACGCGGCGGTAATCCGCGGATTGGCCTTGGTGACGGTGGCTTTCGGCAAAAACGGGCGGCCGTCGATGGGATCCTCGGGGAGGGCATCGGTGCGGATGTTGTCGACACGGACTCCAGCGGTCAGGACGAAGCGCTTGGTGGGACTCCAGCGATTCTCGGCGAAGTAGGCATAGCTGGCGCGCGGGAGAGTGAACGGGTCGGCGCTGGCGTTGATGATGAAGGTGTCTTCGATCTGTTCGTGATTGAACTCGAAGCCGTAGACGAAGGAGTCCTTCGCAGAGACGTTAAGTTCGCCGTGCGTGGCGACGTCGACACGAAGATTTTTTTCGAACGAGTCGCCGAACGGAGAAATAAAGTAGGAGCGATCCGGAGTTACGCTGAGGGTGAAGACCTGACGCAGGCGGCTGGTGAACTGTTCAGCATAGCTGGCTTGATAAGCGAAGAGATTTTGTTTGGCACGCGAGACGGTGTCGAGGCCGAAGAAAAGATGATCGGGATCGGAGCCGTACGGCCCGGGAGCGCCAGCGTCGTTGGCGTTGCCGAAGAAATGGAACATGAACTGGCGCTTCGGCGTGCGCGAATAGCCGAGACTAACGTAGGCGCTCTGGTTGCGGTAGTTGTCGTTCTGCACGACGCCGCCGGAATCCAGCCGCGAGAGATTGAACCCCCAGCTGAAACCGTGGGTCAAACCGCTGCCCCCGCCGGCGAAGCGGCGTGTGGTGAAGCTGCCGCCTTCGGCCAGGAATGAGAACTGCGGCGGCCCTTCGCCGCGCTCGCTGACGATATTAACGACACCAGCCATGGCGTTGGATCCGTAGAGCGCGCTTTGCGGGCCGCGCGAAACTTCGATGTGATCTACGCCGTCGACGCCGAGGGAGGAGAAATCAAAATCGCCACCGAATTGATTCAGCTGGATCCCGTCGATCATGACGAGGTTGTAGTTGGAGTTGCCGCCTCGAATGAAGACGCTGGCGACACCACCGTGCCGGCCGGTCTGGCTGACATTGACGCCGGGGATTTCGCGCAGCGATTCGTAAATGTTCTGCACACCCTGGTCTTCGATGTCCTGTTTGGTGATGACGCTAACGGAGGAGCCGATCTGCGTAGAGAGCACTCCGCCCGGCGCCGCGGAGACTACGACGTGTTCTTCGACGGCGCTTACCTGCAGATGAAGGTCAACAGTACGGTCTTCGCCGGCTCGAAGATCGATGCTCGTGGAAAGGGTGGAGAAGCCCGAGACATTCGCGACCAGCGTGTAGGTGCCGGCCAACAAGCCTTCGAAACGGAACTGGCCCGCGGAGTCGGCGTCGCGATCGTCGATGGGATTCAGGCCGGAGAGGAGATTGACGCGGGCGCGGGAAACGACACGACCGTCGGGGTCGAGAACTTTGCCGCTGAGAGCAGCATGATCTTGTGCGAGAGATGATTGCGACGAGACAACGAATGCGAAAAACAGAGCGAGTGATAAGGAGAGACGGCGAATTATCGTTTTCATTGGTCCTCCGCTCCCTTACGCGTGGGAGGTCGAGGCTGGCCTGACGATGCGGGTAAAGCGTCGAGCAGGCTGCGAACTTCGCCGGTCTCCTGGCTTGGCGGTGAAAGCGACTCTTGCGGCCCCGAAGGTTGCCCTGTGCGGCTAAAGCCGGGCCCTGACGGTGCTACAAGAACGCGGTCCACATTCGTGGACTCTGCGGGCCTTCCCGCGGCGCTGCCCGTTTTTTGGTGAACGAGCGATGCGGCGCAGTGGCCGGCGCAGAATGGTTCCGCCGTACAGTCGCGCGTCGGCGACGGCTTAAATAGGTCCCGTCTTCCCGAGCACGAAGTTCGCGGTTGTTGTTGGGGGCTGGGCCCGCTGTTTGGTTACGCGTGTACGCCGATTACCAACAATCTAGGCGTCGAGGTAGTGCAAACGGTTGCGTGTGAGCTGAAGTTCCCACCTCCTAGAGAAAATTCAACTGCAACGACCCTTTACGACGACTGCGATCCAGGCAGCACGCTTACGCGAGGACGGCCGGATGAGCCGAGCTCCACGGAGAGCGAGGTCTGGAAAACCTGTTCGAGCAATTCGCGCTGGTAGACGGCGGCGGGCGGGCCAACGCGGAGGCTCCTGCCCTTTTGCAGGAGCACGACTTGATCGGAATATTCAGCGGCGAGATTCAGCTCGTGCGTTACGACCACGACGGTGTAGCGATTGGCGGCGGCCAGGCGGCGGAGCGTTTCGAGCAGGCTGACTTGGGCGCCGATGTCGAGATGCAGCGTGGGCTCGTCGAGCAGAAGGAGTTGCGGCTGCTGGGTGAGCGCGCGGGCGAGGATGACGCGCTGCTTTTCGCCGCCGGAGATCTGATCCATGTAGCGGTCGGTGAGATGTTCTGCGCCGACTTGCGCTAGGGCGTTGCGGGCGATGGCGATGTCCTGATCGTTTTCGAAACGCAGCGAGCGGCCGTAGGCGTGACGCCCCTGCAAAACAAATTCCCAGGCGCGGAACGGAAACGGAAGCGGGCTTTCCTGCTGCACCATGGCAATGCGTTGCGCGCGATCGCGCGGAGAGAGCGAGTTGGTGGCGACGCCATTGAGGAGGACGCGACCGGACATGGGGTCGATCGCGCCGGCGATGAGCTTGAGCAGCGTGGACTTGCCGCTGGCATTGGGCCCGAGTACGGCGACAATTTCGGCGGGGCGAGCCTGGAAGCTGCTGGCTTCGAGAGTGAACAGCGGCGCCTGCGCAGGATTGGGGGAGTACGCGTAGCTGACTTGTTCAACGCTGAGGCGAAATTCGCTGGATGCGCGCGTGGCGTCGAGGGCGTTCTGGGCGGCGGAGTTGCGAGTGGCGGCGGTCATGCGAGGCGCTTCCGGAGCAGATAGATGAAGAGCGGAGCGCCGGCGAGGGCGGTCATGGCGCCGACGGGAATTTCGGCGGGGGCAACAACGGTGCGCGCGAGGGTGTCGGCGATGACCAGCGCGATTGCTCCGCCGAACGCGGCCGTGGGGATCAAGATGCGATGGTCGGAGCCGAAAATCCAGCGCATGACGTGCGGGACGAGGAGGCCGATGTAGCCGATGGCGCCGCTGACGGAAACGGCCAGTCCGGTGAGCACCGAGGCAGCGATGTAGACGACGAGGCGGACGCGGGGAACGTCCACGCCGAGGTGCATGGCTTCTTTTTCGCCGGAGAGCAGGAGGTTGAGATCACCCGCGGTCGTGTAGATCGCGGCGGCGGCGATGGCGAAAGTGACGCCGAGAATCCAGCGGAGGTTTCGCTGGAGTGCAATGGAAAGATCGCCCATCAGCCAGAATTGCATGCCGTGGAGATCGCGGCTGACGAGGGTGGTCATGAGGAAGATGATGATCGCGGAGAGAAAGGAAGCCGTGATAATGCCGGCGAGGAGGAGCGTGTTGGTATCGAGAAGGCCCTCACGGCGGCCGAGAACGTAGACGGAGGCGATGGTGGCGGCGGCGCCGAGGAACGCCCCGAGCGGGGTCAACAATGCGGTGACCGCAGGAGGCAGAGCGATGTGCGGCTCAACGATCAAGGCGAGAACAGCGCCGAGTGCGGCACCACTGGAAACACCCAGGACGTACGGGTCGGCGAGCGGATTGCGCAGCAGCGCCTGGAAACTGGTGCCGGCGACGGAGAGCGCAGCACCGACGAAAATCGCCAGCAGGATTCGCGGTAGACGAATATCGATGACGATCATGCCGTAGTCAGTGGAAATGGCGCTGGTGCGGTGAAGGATGACGCTGATGAGGTCGCGTCCGAGGCCCCAGAGGGAGACTTGCACGGCGCCGAATTTGAGAGCGACGACAACGACGACAAAGAGTATGACAGCGAGGATTCCGCAACGCGCGAGTACACGCCAGAGCGTCAGAGGCTGCATGCGTGCTCCGGAGTGGATGCGAGTGCTTCCGCTGATGGCGCCATGAACGAAAGAAAGGATTGCGGCAATCGCAAGGCGGTAGCCGATAGAGGCGGGACAGTTCCATGGTAGCCGGTCAGATTGTCTTTCTCTGCGCCACGTGCCACCGGATAGGCTTCCGGATGCAGTTGCTTGGCTAAAGATTCGATGGCGGACACGATGCGTAACGCGGGACGATTCACAGCGTCGCTGACCAGGGCGTAGTGGCGATTCTTGACGGCGTCGAGTACGCGCCAGCCCGGGAGATTTGCGAGCGAGTCGATGCCTGGCGGGGCTTCGCTGGCGTGAGACTCAGCGAAGACGAGAAATTCGGGCTGCTGGCGGACCACTTCCTCGAGGCTTACCTGCGGCCAGTCTTGAGACGAATCGATGATGGAAGTGGCACCGGCGTAGAAAAGCGCGTCGGCGATGAAAGTTTTTTTGCCGATGGAGATCAAGGGCTGAGGCCAGACGACGAAGAGTACGCGGCGCTGCGGAAAGGAAGCCAGACGCTGTTGCGTTCCGGCGAGACGTGCCTGGAGGTCCTTGACGATGGCTGCGCCGGATTCCGGGACGCCGAGCAGTTCGGCGAGGTGTTGCGTGGAGGAAAGTATTTCAGCGACGGTGTGGGGATCGGTGGCGTACGACGGAATGTTCAGATCGGCCAGGGCGCGGACGGTGTCCAGGCGATTGAGGGCCTTGGTGACCAGCACGAGGTCGGGATGAAGAGCGGCGATGGCTTCAATGCTGGGATTGATCGCACCGCCTACCTTGGGCTTGTGCTGCGCGTCGGGAGGATAGTCGCAGTAATCGGTGTCGCCAACCAGTTCGTCCTGGAGGCCGAGGGCGTAGAGAGTCTCGGTGATACTGGGAGCGAGCGAGACTACGCGGTGGATGGATTGCGGAATGCGAATGGAGCGGCCGGTTTCGTCGATAACCTCGCGGGTCTCGGATTTCGGAGCGATTTGCGCGGCAGTAGCGGCGGTTGCGGGCGTCGCGGCGTGCGATTGGGTCTGCGCCCGGCTTGGTGAACCAGTAGAAAACATGGTCGCCGCAGCAGCGATAAGGCAAGCAGCGGTTCGGATTCTGGTCATGGCTGAGCAAAATTGCTGCACGAATTCCCTTCGCAACGCGGCGAGATGGGTTTTCTGGTTCAACGTTAACAAAAAAGCCCCATGCGAGTAGCGATGGGGCTGCCGGCGGCGTTCCTTCTCGCGAAGAACGCAGTGCCGATGCGACGAGGGAGGGTAGCCTGGCTTACGGCGTTTGGGCCGATCACAGTGGCGGGACCGCGGCCGATTCTCACGGCCTTCCCCGCTTCCCTTGCCTGCAAATTGATATATATGAGTGTAAGGTGCGCATTGCGAGAGTGTCAATCCGCGGAGCCGGCGTCCGTGGTTCGATCTCGCTACCGATCGCACAAGCCTCATCCATGAGGGCGTGTACTACAGATGCCAGATCTCGATGCGATGCCGGGTGCTAACGGTTTTTCCAGTTGGGCTTGCGTTTTTCGACCAGCGCGCGCAGGCCTTCCTGAGAATCTTCCAGGCGGTAGAGCTCGTTGAGAAAGATGTTCATCGATTGCTTCAGCCCTTCCCGCAGCGAAAGGCCCATGCCGCCGAGAATGGCTTTCTTGGCCATGGTGAGCACCGGGCCGGAATGGCCGGAGATGCGGGCGACCAGATCGTCGACCGTTTTGTCGAGTTGCGCCTCGGGGACCAAGCGATTCACCAGGCCGAGTTCCAGTGCGCGTTCCGCGCTGATGACTTCGCCGGTGAGGACAATTTCCAGCGCGGTCTTGGGGCCAACGAGAAACGGGAGAATCGTCGACGCAAGTGGGGGGAAAACGCCGATGGTGATTTCGGGCTGGGCGAAGCGCGCTTTTGGAGTGGCGACCACGAGATCACCGAACGCGGCCAACTCCGCCCCGCCGCCGATCGCGGGGCCATTTACGACACACAGAACCGGCTTGCCGACATCGAGCATTCCGGCGAAGGCGGCGTGGAATGCATCGAGCATCTGAAACACGCGCTGTGAGGTATATTCACCGATGTCGATGCCTCCGCTGAACACTTTGCAAGCGGAGTCCAGGACAATGATTCTCACATCCTGGTCGTTGCCGGCGAACGCAATGCCATCCGCGATTTCGCGGAGCATCGCTTCGTTGAGAAGATTGTGCTCTGGCCGGCTGAGGGTCATGCGGGCGACGCTTTTGGCGACCCTAAATTTGACGTATTGAAATTGATCGGGGCTGCGTCGCGTGGTTTGTGTCATGTACTCTTCAGCGTTGACGGGCTCGATCATCGAGGCCTCCGGAAATTGTTGCGCCAGGTTGCTCTTTCAGGCTAGGGGTTCGACCAAAATCGATGCTAGCACGGGGTTTTGACGTCGTTCGAACGAGGACGAAGGGGCGTGCGCAAAAAGTTCGCCGGCTGCTGGTGGCGGCCCTTGCGTTTCTAGCATGCGCATCTGCCCTAGTTGTAATCGACTGGGCACGGGCGTCGGCCCGAGCCGAACATACGTGGGAACATGATTTATCATTGTCGGCCAACGAAATGACAACCGAGACGGCTACCGCCGTTCACTTTAAAGGCGCAATCGATGTCAATGGATTCCCGGTGGACTCCGCGTGGGAAATCACACCGCCGGTGCGCTTCAGCACGGACTGGCAAGGGCTGAACGCCGACCCCGAGCGGGAAACCGAGGTGCGCCTGCTGTGGACGCAGGACACTTTGTATTTACGCTTTGACGCGCGCTATCGGGTGCTGACAGTGTTCCCGGATTCCGATTCCGGTGGCCGAAGGAATCAGCTGTGGGAGCGCGACGTCTGCGAGACCTTTTTGCAGCCGGATGCGTCGCAGCTGCGGCGATACAAAGAAATCGAAGTCGCGCCAAATGGATTCTGGATCGATCTGGACATCGGCGCAGGTCCACGCCGCGATTTGCAAAGCGGGATGCGGCGACGCGTCGACGTCGATAGCGCCGCCAAGAAGTGGCGTGCGGTTCTGGCGTTGCCGATGAAGAGCCTGACGGCATCGTTCGATCCCGCAATAGCGTGGCGCGTTAATTTCTTCCGAGTGGAAGGACCGAGCGAGCCGCGATTCTATTCCTCCTGGCAGGCGACACGAACGCCTCAGCCGAATTTTCATGTGCCCGAAGTGTTTGGCCGGCTGGTTTTCGCGCAGGCGCCTCTCAAGTAAGCGGCATGGCTGGCGATTCCTTCTCTTTTTCCCTATGCTTTCGACGTGTGCAAACTACCTTCCGGTTCGCGACCAAGCCCTGGTAGCCTGATTTTCCCTCTTGCTCTGATCTCGGTTGTAACCGGATTCTTGCCGGCCTTATCCGCCCGAACCGCCGCACAACCAGGCCAGAATCCACCCGCGGCCAACAACGCTCCCGCGGTTACCAAAGTCGAGCCGCCGAATTGGTGGATTGGCATGACACCGGACCTGATGGTGCTGCTGTCTGGAAGTGGGCTTGATGCGATGAAGGTGGAATGCAATCTCGCAAACCTGATCGTGCAGCGCACGCAGTCGACCGCCAAGGGCAAGTACCTCTTCGTGTGGCTCAAGTTCGGTCCGGGAATGAAATCAGGTACGGCGGTCTGCCGGATAACTACGCCGACGGGAATGACATCCTTTGAGCTGCCGCTCGCGAATCGCAGCGAGACTATTCACAAATTTCAAGGCGTCAACTCAAACGACGTCATCTATCTGATTATGCCGGACCGCTTCGCCAATGGTGACCCAACCAACGACGAGCCGGCCGACGAACAAGGCTCTCACGACCGCGCGAGAGCGCGCGCGTATCACGGGGGAGATCTTCGAGGGGTTCGCGAGCGTTTGCCGTATCTGAAGGACTTAGGGGTAACTACGGTGTGGCTTACCCCGATCGTGAAGAACGGCGCACCGGAGGACTACCACGGATACGGCGCTGTCGATTTGTATGGCGTCGAGCCCCATCTCGGCGCATTGCGCGACTATCAGGAGCTGGTGGCCGCTGCGCACCAGCAGCGGATGAAGATCCTGTTCGATATCGTTCCGAATCACGTCGGACCAAAACATCCCTGGGTCACCTCGCCGCCGCTGCCAGATTGGTTTCACGGCACGCTGCAGCATCATACGAATTCGTCAACACCAATGCCGCGATCATTTTATGGCATGAGCGAGGCGCAAGCCGCGAATCACGATCCGTTCGAGAGGCTGGTGGATCCGCACGCGCCGCCAGAGTTTTCGCGGAATCTGACGGAAGGCTGGTTTTTCGGCGTGCTGCCGGACCTGAACAGTGAAAATCCCGTGCTGGCGCAGTATCTGTTGCAGAACGCCATTTGGTGGGCGGAGTCCTCCGGGCTCGACGGCTACCGGATCGATACATTTCCCTACGTATCGCGGCAATTTTGGTCGGTCTGGCATGCAGGCTTGCGAAAGATATATCCGAGGCTGACGACCATCGGCGAAGTTTTCCATCCAGATCCGAGTGTGACTTCGTTTTTTGTCGGCGGCCAGCGGCGTGCGGACGGCATCGACTCAGGAGTCGCGACCGTTTTTGATTACCCGATGTACTTCGCATTGCGCGATGTGTTGCTGCGAGGCGCTCCGGCAGGGCGGCTGGCCGACGTCTTGCGACATGATTCGCTGTACCAGCGGCCCGATGACTTGATCACTTTCTTTGCGAATCACGATGTGGCGCGCTTCGCAGGCGCGGCGGGAAGCTCAATGGCCAAACAAAAGCTGGCGTTCGGCCTGGCTCTGACACTGCGCGGTATTCCTCAGCTTTACTACGGCGACGAAATCGGTATGACCGGCGGCGACGACCCGGAAAATCGCCATGATTTTCCGGGTGGTTGGCCGGACGATTCGAAAAATGCCTTCGAGGCGACCGGACGCTCCCTGGAACAGCAAGCTCTGTTTTCGTACGTGCAATCTCTGCTGCAACTGCGGCGCGAACATCCTGCGCTCGCGACGGGACGGTTGTGGCACCTGGAATCGGACGACACCACTTACGTTTTCTTGCGGCAGACCGACGAGGAGAGCACGGTTGTGGCACTCAACGTGGCTCCGCGATCGCGGGAGCTCCGGATTCCGCTGGTGGATACTCCTGCAAAGGGACTGTTGGCGATAACGCCGTTATTTGGGGACGCGAAGACGGAATTTTCCGGTAAAGAATTGCGGCTAACAATGCCCGCGGAGTCGATCTCCGCCTTCACTTTGAATTGACGAACGGCTAAGCGTCAGTAATCGATCTGAATCGTCCAATCCTTATTTGCTTCCGGAACGGTCAGTGTTACCGAATGAGAATCGGCGCTATAGCGCGCGCCCTGGACGGCGTGATTGGCCATGCGCAGTTGTTGGGGTTCACCGTCCACCCCGAAAACGGTTACCTCCACGGACTGCCACCACGGTTGAAATCCATCTTTTTCGGTTTTGGCGCTCACGGTGACAGAACTCGCTGAGCCCTGGCAGGAATAGTTCACGCGGAGAAATTCGCCCCGCTCGTAGGCGAATGTGTGACCGTCATCCTGATAAAGCGAACCGCGGCAATCCCCGCCCGGATAAACCCGCAGTTGCAACGGACCGTTTGGCTTTTCGCTCGTGCTTTGCACCAACGGCTGCATGGGAATAATCGCTCCCGCGCGAATGTAGATCGGCATCTCGTCGATTGCCGGACGCAGTGTGATTTTTTCGCTGCTCGCGTGTTTCTGGGCCGTCCAGAAGTCATACCAGTCGCCAGGAGGCAGCGTAATCTCCATGGGATCGACTTTTTCCGTGAGCACCGGCTCGACCAGAATGTCTCGCCCGAACAAGAAGTCGCGATCGTCGCGATACAACCCTTCCACCTGCGGATAATCCAGAAATAGCGGGCGCATGAACGGCACGCCCGTGCGCGTGGTCTCTTCAATGCCGGTGTAAATATACGGCAACAATTTGTAGCGCAGCTCAATGTAACGCCGCCGAATGGTTTCATGCTCAAGGCCATTGGCCCAGGGCTCGTGATCGCCGGTACCTTTGTTGGCGTGATTGCGATAAATGGGATTGAACGCGCCGACCTCGTACCATCGCGTCAGCAGATCCGCTGGCGGTGTGCCCGCGAAACCGCCGATATCGTCTCCCGCTAGCGGGTAGCCCGAAAGACCGAGGTTGAGCAGCATGGGCGTGCTCATCCATAAGTGATTCCACGTTGCACTGTTGTCGCCAGTCCACGTGGCGGCATAGCGCTCGGTGCCGGCATACGCCGCGCGCGTGAGAACGAATGGCCGCTCATCGCCTTGCAATTTGCGCAGACCTTCATACGTCGCGCGGGCGTTTTGCATGCCAAACATGTTGTGCACCGCTCGATGGTCCACCGATGTTCCGTCGTCCATGCGGTGCCGCGTTTCGAGCGGCATGGTCTTGTCGGCGCGCTGGAAAACGGACGGCTCGTTCATGTCGTTCCAGAAGCCGGAAATCCCCATCGCCAAAAAATCCTTGTAGAGCTTGCCCCACCATTCGCGCACGCGGGTCAGCGTGAAGTCCGGAAAGACGCTGTCACCGGGCCATACCGGGCCGACGAAAACCGAGCCATCGGGATTTTTGACGAACAGGTCTTCCTTCATCCCGGAATCGTAAGGAGCGTATCCGTGATCGGGATCTTTCTTGATGTGCAGATCAGTGATGGCGATGATGCGGATGCCTTGCGCGCGAAGATCAGCGATCATCTGCTCGAAATGCGGAAAATATTCGCGATTGATAGTAAATGGCGCGTACCCACGCTGGTAGTCGATGTCGAGGTAGATGACATCCGCAGGAATTTTCTTCTGGCGCAGCAGCTGCGCGATCTCTCGGACGCGGGCCTCGGGATAGTACGTGAACCGGCATTGCTGATAGCCGAGGGTCCAAAGCGGCGGCAGGGGAGCGCGGCCGGTCAAAGCGGTGTAAGCCTGCACGACGCGCTTCGGATCGGGTCCTGCAAAAAAATAATAATTTAACTCGCCGCCTTCAGCCCCGAAGGAAAAATAGTCCGGCGACTCCTTGCCAAAATCAAAACTGCTGCGCCAGGTGTTGTCGAAGAAAACGCCGTAGGCAGTGCCTTTGCGCAATCCGATGAAAAACGGAAGCGTCTTGTAGATAGGGTCGCTCGATTCGCCGAAGCCAAACTCGTCGGTGTTCCAGTTGATGAACGAGCGATTGCGCCGGCTGATCGGGCCGGTCTTGTCGCCGAGGCCGTAATAATTTTCGTCGGGAGGCAACATTTTCCAGTTTCGAATGCGGCTACCATTCCATGCCATCGGAAGCGAGGGCACGTCGGCGAGCAGCGTGTTGCCGGAAGCGTCGGTGAAGCTAACAAGCAGCGGCGATTTCTTCACGACAACATGTAGCGAAGGCGAACTGAGCCGTACCTCCGTCTTGGTGTCGTCGATTTTGAATTGCGGCGGTTCCGGGGATTCGATGACCGCCCACGAAGTGTCTTTAGGAAAATTACCATCGAACGCAGCGCGCACTCGAGCGACGCCATGGTGGAACAATGTGATGCGGACTTTCGCGCGGCCGGCGGTCAGCTCGATGCCATCCGGCAATTTGTCGACGCGCTGCACCGCAGCGACGTGTTGCCACCCGTCGGCGAAGGCCAGCCCACACGCCGAAAGGGTAATTAAGACCGTCAGCGCGACGCGGCAGATCAATCGCCTGGCACATCTACCTGAAGGATTGGGCACGAGTAGTGTCTTCTTTCCCTGCGGGCGTGACGATTAGGGAGACCATCATTTTGCCCGCGGAAGTCTATACCACCGAGAAACCGGGCTCAACGGATGTTTGAAGTATCATAGAATGTCTGCCGCGGCAGGAGCGTACAACGATTGTTGCGACCCAGCCTTAGTCCGCCGCATACACCAATTCTGCCGAACGAACCGGAGGAATCATGTTAAGGGGAACAATGCTGTTGGTGTTGTGCCTGATGTTTTGCGCGGCGCTGCTGGCTGGCGCCAAGACAATTTACGATTTCACGCTGAACAGCATCGATGGCCAGGCTGCGCCGCTATCTGCATACAAAGGCAAGGTCGTGATGCTGGTCAACGTTGCAAGCCGATGCGGGTTCACGCCGCAATACACTGCGCTGGAATCGATCTACGAGAAGTACAAGGATCGCGGGTTCGTGATCGTAGGCATCCCGGCGAATAATTTTGGCGCGCAAGAGCCCGGCACGAACGAAGAGATCAAGACCTTCTGCTCCACCAAATACAATGTGAAGTTTCCGATGATGTCGAAGGTTTCGGTAAAAGGCGACGACAAAACGCCGCTGTATCAATATTTGACCGATAAGTCGGTGAATCCGAAAACCGGTGGCGACATTCAATGGAATTTCACGAAATTCTTGGTCGGGCCAGACGGTCAGATCGTCGCGCGTTTTGAACCCAAAGTGACGCCAGACTCACCCGAAGTAACCAGCGCGATTGAAACTGCGTTGACGACAGCAAAACACTAACCGCACTACGCCGATCGGTCGACCACCTCACCTGTGAGGCCTGCCCTTTGCGATTTGTTGCAAAGGGTGGGTCGCTCCCTGGACGCACTTTCGGCCCGCCGGCCAACCAGGTTGCTCTCTTCACCGCTTCTCCTCAGAATGCTCCATGGATGCCCGCTCTCTCCTTCCACCACGTCACCAAGGACTACATCACTGACGATCAACGCGTTCGCGCGCTCGACAGCGTTTCTCTCGACATCGCATCGGGCGAATTTGTCGCCCTCGTGGGTCGTAGTGGTTGCGGCAAATCCACGCTCCTGAACCTGGCTGGAGCTATGGATTTTCCGACGGCAGGCGAGGTTCTGGTGGGTGGGGTCGCAACATCCTCACTGAAGGATTCGGCGCTGACGAAACTTCGGCGCGAAAAGGTCGGCTTTATTTTTCAATCCTTTCAACTCCTGCACACCCTCACGGTTTTCGAAAATGTCGAGCTGCCCTTGCTGCTCGCAGGCCAGCGCAACGCACGGGCGTCCGCTGCCGAGCGTCTTGCCTTGGTGGAGCTCGAGGGTCTCGGTGAACGCTATCCCCATCAGCTTTCAGGAGGTCAAATGCAGCGCGTGGCCATTGCGCGTGCGCTCATTCACCGGCCAAGTATCTTACTGGCCGACGAGCCCACCGGAAATCTGGATACCGCGACGGGCAATGTGATTCTGCAACTGCTGCTCGGCGTCACCCGTGAACAACACACGGCGACGATCATGGCCACCCACAGCGTCGAGGCTGCCGCGCTGGCTAACGTCGTAGTCCGCTTGCGCGACGGCCGCATTCAGGAAATCGAGCGCCGCTGAGATGCCGCGCTTTTCACTTTTCTATCGACTGATCTGTCGCCCGCTGTGGGCGGAGCCCGCGCGTACTGCCCTCGCGGCGCTGGCGATCGCGCTGGGTGTCGCCGTGGTGCTGGCTATCGATCTGGCTGGGAATGCCGCGACTGGCTCGTTCCATTCATCCCTGGAAACTCTGGCCGGCGATAATGACCTCGAGATTGTGGCTACCGGTGGCGTGCCCGAGCGCGTTGTAGGTGCGCTCGCGGCAATGCCTTATGCCTTGCGAATTTCACCACGCATCGACGGCTACGCGGTCCTGACGGATACGCGACAAAGCGTTCCCCTCATCGGATTGGACCTTGTTGCCAACGTCAGCGAACTTTCTACGCGCCCCTCCGGCGTGGACATCGCCAATCTGCAGGACAGCCTGAAATATCTGTCCGATTACGACACCGTCTGGCTGGGCGAGAGCTTCAAACGTGGCATCGGCGATCGCGTTCCACTACTGATCAACGATCATCTCGCGGAATATACGGTTCGCGGCGTGTTCCCCGATTCGAACGGTAGCGCCGCGGCAATCGTGATGGACATAGCGACGGCGCAGCGCGCGCTCGGTCGGCTTGGCACCATTGATCGAGTGCTGGTCAAGATTCCGCAAGAAATGACGCTGGACACTTGGCAGCAACGCCTTAGCGCCATACTTCCCGCCGGCACGGAAGTGCGCCTTGCAGGCACAAGCACCGCGGAAAATCGCAAAATGCTGGCGGCTTTCCGCTGGAACTTGCGATTGCTCAGCTATATCGCTCTGGTTGTCGGAGCGTTCCTGATCTACAACACCATTTCGGTATCGGTCGTGCGACGCCGCGCGGATATTGGCATCGTGCGCGCCCTGGGCGCTAGCCGGGCCGCCGTGCTGATTGCGTTTCTCGGCGAAGCCTTCTGCTTCGGTCTTCTCGGCACCGTGCTCGGCTTGCCTGTGGGCCGCCTGATGGCTTCCGTGGCGATCAAATTGATGTCCGCCACCGTCGAGTCCCTCTACGTGAGCAGCCGCCCCGGCCCCCTTGATTTGGACGCCGGCGCCGTGATTCTCGCGTTCATCATCGGCATCGGCGTTTCCGTCGCCTCGGCCTATTCTCCGGCGCGGGAAGCGTCACTGGTCGCCCCGGTCGAAGCCATGGCCCGTGGCAGGCGCGAATATCTTGCGGCCGTTCACAAACTGCGTGATTTGCTATGGGCTTTCGCGCTGGGATTTGCCGCGCTAGCGGCGTCACGTGCGCCCGCCGTCGGCGGAAAGCCTTTACTCGGTTATCTCGCGACGCTGTTGCTGATCCTCGCTTCAGCCCTGGCGATTCCAGCCTTCGTGGCCGGCGCAATGCATTTGGCGGGTCGCTCGCTCGGCAAGCTCTTCGGTGTCGAAGCGTTGCTTGCCTCGCGAAGCCTGTCGGCATCGCTTCGCCGCACCTCTGTTCTTGTCGGAGCGCTTTCCACCGCCATCGCCATGATGACTGCGGTCGGGATCATGGTTGGTAGCTTCCGGCAAACGGTGCTTTTGTGGATGGAGGATCAATTGCCCGCCGACCTTTACATGCGCCCGGCGGGAAACGTGGGACCGGACCGGCATCCCACCATTTCCACTGACCTTGTCGAGACCATCGCGCATTTACCCGCTGTCGCGGCGATTGACCGCTTGCGCGAATACGAGATCAGCTACGACGGAATGCCCGCCGGACTTGCGTCCATCGAACTGAACGTTCTGCGTTCTTACCACAACGTTGATTTTCTCTCAGGCCGTTCCACAAATGCCGTGCTGGCGGACTTGCGCGGCCAAAATGCGGTGATCGTAAGCGAGCCATTCGCCAACAAACACCAGGTGCGGGCGGGCCATTCCATCACCCTGTCGATGGGGGAAACACGCTCCGGCTTTCGCATCGCCGATATTTATTACGACTATTCCAGCGAGCGTGGCACGATTTTGATAGACCGCGAAACGTTGTTGCGGTATCTGCCCGACCCGGCGCCATCAAATCTGGCCATTTACGTTGCGCCGGGTACTTCCATCGCTGACGCGCGTGCCACAATCGAGCACGCCGCGGCAGGCCGCCGTGTACTCCTGTTCACCAATCGCGACCTGCGCGGCGAGGCCCTGCGCATTTTCGACCGCACCTTCGCGATTACCTATGCGCTGGAGGCCGTTGCCGTGATCATCGCAGTTATGGGGGTCGCCGGCTCGCTCTTGGCGCTGGTAATCGATCGCCGCCGCGAACTTGCGCTTCTGCGCTTCCTCGGCGCGGCTTCGGCGCAAATCCGCAAGCTCATTGTGGCAGAAGCAGCCCTGCTGGGGATGCTCGCCACGGCAGCAGGCGTGGCCCTCGGCTTTACGCTTTCGCTCATTTTGGTCTTCGTCATCAACAAACAATCCTTTGGCTGGACCATCCGTTTCCACTGGCCCGTCGCCGTGCTTGTCGGCGCACTCTCGGTCGTCTATCTGGCAACCGTTCTCGCCGGTTTGTATCCGGCTAACGTCGCGGTCCGTCTGCGCCCGATCGAGGTTGTGCATGAGGAATAGCTTGGCCTTTCTAACAGGCCTCCTCTTGCTCTTCCCAGTTTCCAGTCAGGAATTTCGCCTCGCCTTGCCCGGCTACCACTACGAATTCCCGCGCGATCACTTCAGCCATCCCGATTTCCAGACCGAGTGGTGGTACTACACCGGCAACGTGCGAGCCGCCGGCGGCCATCGGTTTGGCTTCGAGCTCACATTTTTCCGTCAAGCTCTCGATCGCAATCCTTCGAAGACATCGGTGTGGGACGTCCGCGACCTTTATCTCGCGCATCTGGCCTTGAGCGATCTCGATGCACGAGGGTTCTATTACGCCGAACGCCTCAATCGTTCCGGGCCCGGCATCGCGGGCGTCCGTCAGAACGATGGCCGCATCTGGAACGGAAACTGGCGCATCGATTGGAAGGGTAACGAACAAACCCTGCAGGCCATCGACAACCGCTTCACGATTGAACTCGACTTGCGCGCGGAGAAGCCGCCGATCATCCATGGCGAAAACGGCGTAAGCCAAAAAGCCGACGGCCCGGGTCGGGCCTCGCACTATATTTCCCTCACGCGGCTGGCTGCGAAAGGCCAAATCACCCTGGGCGGGAAACCATTCGAAGTTTCTGGACTCGCATGGATGGACCATGAATTCTTTACCCATCAACTGGACGCGGACCAGGCGGGATGGGACTGGCTCAGCGTGCAACTGGAAGACGACACGGAGCTGATGCTGTTCCGCATCCGTCGCAAAGATGGTTCGATCGATCCGTACTCATCCGGAACGTTCATCGACGCGCAAGGCCGCTCCATGCACCTCCGCGATTCGGATTTTGTCCTGCGACCGCTCAACGATCGCTGGAAGAGCAAGGCTACGAACGCGGATTACCCCATCCATTGGCGCATTACAATTCCAAAACTTCGAATGGACTTCGAAATCCAGACGTCCTTACCGTCACAGGAACTCACTGGCGGCTCCCGCCTTGCACCCAACTATTGGGAAGGATCCGTGCAGATCAACGGGAGAAAAGGAGAGGCTCCACTCGCCGGAGTGGGTTACCTCGAAATGACCGGCTATGATCGTCCGGTTGAGATGGGACGCTAGTTTCTAGAGTTGCAAAAAAATAGCCGGAGCGCTTGTGTCTCGCAAGCGTTCCGGCGTTAGACTCTGCATGGCGTCTAAAAAATCAAGGCGCTCGAAAGTCCCGCGGCAGCCTCGATCACCTACCTTCCACCACCGGCGCTGCGAATTCTTTCCCGGGTGGTGACGTCATCGGTTCCGAAAGTCCGGGAAAATTCATCGACTTGCCGCTCTGCTTCTTCCTTAGCAATTCCGTAACGTTCCTGAATGCGACCAACCAGTTGCTCGCGCTTGCCGTCGACAAACTGCAAGTCGTCGTCGGTAAGATTGCCCCACTTTTCCTTTACCTTGCCACTGACCTGTTTCCATTTTCCTTGCACCTGATCCCAGTTCATGGAACCTCCTTAGGTTCGCCAGGAAGTGCGCACAATCATGCTGTCACGTCCTGGACGGCAGCCTACGGATAAAGGAAAACATGCGCGAGATCCGTGCGGAATACAACAGAGAGGGTAAACGCGCGTCTATACGTGCTGTACGCGCTCTTACGCAGATCGCGGAGCGGCCAGAGCGTTTGTTGCCAAGTTGGCGTCGAGAGCTTTACGCTCTGAATCGCGCGCTAGGCCTCAATAATATTATTGCGCACCGCATAGCGCACCAGCTCACTCACCGAGTGGCAATCCAGCCGCTTCATGATATTGGCGCGATGCGTCTCCGCAGTCTTGACGCTGAGCCCCAGAGCTACCGCCACTTCCTTGCTGCTCTTACCTTCGGCTAGCAGCTGTACGATCTCCCGCTGCCTTGGCGTCAGACGCGTTTGCGCGGAATCTGGATCTTTCCGGGGCTTCTTGTCCAGGTAGCCGTCCAAAACGATCTGGGCCACCTTGGCGGTGAAGAATGTCTTGTTGCTGCGCACTGCGTTGATCGCCGTGACCAGATCGCGGCTGGCATCCGTTTTCAAAACGTATCCGCGTGCGCCGGCATCCAGAACTTCACGAATCAGCGGATCGGAATCGTGCATCGTCAAAATGAGGATCTTGGCCCGCGCGTCGTTCTTGAGCATCTGCCGGGCGGCTTCCAATCCGTTGAGCGAGGGCATTCCAATGTCCAGCACGGTCACATCGGGCTTGACTGCCTTGGCTTTTTCTACCGCTTCCCGCCCGTCCGACGCCTCCGCTGTAACTTGCCAGCCAGGCTGCGACTCGATAAGCGTGCGCAAGCCGCGTCGTACGATCTCGTGATCATCGGCGACCAATAACTTCAATGGCTCCATTGAACACCTCCCATTCCTTAATTCCCCGGAATATTAGTAGTGGTTCTCGAATTTTCTACATGCCACACAGAACGATCTGGTCTAAGAAATGCTCGGTTTGAAATCTCATTCAGGTCTTCGTAGATTCACGAGTATGCCAAACAGGCACACAAGAGCTGGAGTCCTTGGTAGTGCACTTCTCGCACCATCACAGGATGCTTGGATCCGGCTGGCAAGTCATTGTGCTGCTGTAGTTTATCGATGTCCATAGTCCTAGTACACAAATTAGCATTGTCGAATGCCCGCACTTTTTACATCCTTCACCCTAAAAAAGGGGCGCAACACCCAGTACATCCAGCCCTGTTAGACGCAGATTGTGCGATACACGATGTCTCTGAATCCGGTCAGGTCTAGCGGGTATGGTGATACTTGAAGGGGTCTTATAAAACATGCTCAGAATCGAGCCTTAGGAAATCGCCAACCCTATTTATTTGAGTCTCGATTCGGTATCTCGATTTCGGCATCCGTGGGGTCGAGGCTCCTGTATAGGAGGCACTTCAATGTTACGTTGGGCGCTCGGATTTTTCATCGTTGCACTCGTCGCAGCTCTGCTGGGCTTCACTGGCATCGCCGTTGCCGCGGCAGGCATTGCCAAGGTTTTGTTCTATCTCTTCCTGATCCTGTTTCTCATAACACTCGTCGGCCACCTGTTGCGCAGGACGTAGCAAGCGGCGCGAGCTCCACGTCCCAATCTCAGCCCCAAACGGAGGGAAGTAATGAAGCCATTAGGCATCATTTTGTTGGTTATCGGCGTGTTGGCCCTCGCTTATCAGGGCTTCACATACACCACTCACAAGAAAGTCCTGGACATAGGCCCCATCGAAGCCACAAAGGAAGAGCGTCACTCCGTGCCAATTCCGCCCATTCTGGGCGCGCTTGCGCTCATTGGCGGGATTGTCGTGCTGATTTCGGATCGCCGCGGCTCATAGCCGTATTGGCCAAGTTTCCCCGTTCACTTGATTGGATTGAAACCAAGGAGGCAGTGCTGATGAAAGTGAGCAACAAAGTGGTATCCATGCTGCTGGCGGGCGCCCTCGCGGGTGTGATGTGCGTGCCGGCGGCTTCCGCAAAAGGAAAAGACGACGAGCAAAAGGAAAATGACCGGATCCAGAATGCCGGAACGGTCGTGAAGGAAATTCTGGACGTTCCCGACGACATTCCCCAGGATCTGCTGGACAAGGCGCGCTGCGTCATCGTGTTCCCGTCGGTCTTGAAGGCGGCGTTCATCGTGGGCGGCAGCTATGGCCGCGGCGTGATGGTGTGCCGCACGCACAAGGACTACGTCGGACCTTGGGGCGCGCCGGCCATGATGGCCCTAGAAGGCGGCAGCGTCGGCTTCCAGATTGGCGGACAGGCTACCGACTTCGTCATCCTCGTGATGAACAATCGCGGCGCGGACAGCGTGCTGCACAGCAAGGTGAAGCTGGGTGCGGACGCCGCGGTTGCGGCAGGTCCGAAGGGGCGAGACGCAGCGGCTGCTACCGACGTGACGCTGCGAGCGGAAATGCTGAGCTACTCGCGGTCGCGTGGCGCATTCGCAGGCGTTTCCCTGGAAGGGTCAACATTGCGCCCGGATGGCGATGCCAACAAGCGCCTGTACGGGAAGGATGTCACTGCCGAGGATATTGTCGAAGAATCGCGCCTCTCGGCTCCTGATTCCGCGCATGCGCTGATCTCGCGGCTGCAGAAGGCTTCGCCGAAGTTGAAGCCCTGAGCCTAGCGGGGCTTTGGCCTCAAAATCGACCGAAGGGCGGAGAGCGATCTTCGCCCTTTTTTCGCTTTGGGGGGATGCCACCCAGGTGTTGACGTATGTACTGTAGATAAAGGACTTACAGGCGCATTTCCCGCAAACATAGGAGCCGCTTACGGATAAATTGGCCTACTGAAATGCGAAAAGCGCCCTTTGACGGGCGCTTTTTCTGCTTCAGAAAGATTATCGCAACGTCATTATTTTGTCAATAAGGGATAGGTGTATCCTGACGATGTTGGCCCCCGAAGCCGTTGCCAAGATCCGGTGTGGCCGGGCGCCGGCGACGTGTGTTTGTGTCCACTGAGCGAATCTAGTGGGGCGAGTTTTGCCGATCGACAGATTTTGCGTGGGTGGCAGGGCGCGCCAAAGCGACGCCCCTAGGCTGCCCCTACTGGCGCTTGGGTGCTCAGTCTGCCTCGGCTGGGGCCGAGGAAGGGGTTGGGGTTTCGGTGGCGCCGGAGAAGGTGGACCAGCCGCGGCGGGAGAGGCTCCAGTAGATGAGGTAGCCGGCAATGGCCGCGATTACCAAGAGCAGCATGCCGATCAGATAGGACTGAAGGACGAGATGGCCGATGCCGAACATGCAGCAGTAGACCAGAGTGCAGCCCATGATCCAGTCGAAGGTGTTGGCGCCGAAGTCGCGGACGGGCTTGATTTCGGGGGCCAGGGCGGCGATGCGCTTCCAGCCGTGGACCGTGGGCTGGACGCGTCGATAGAACTTGAGGAGGCGTTCGTCGGATTCTGGTTTGGTGAGCAATGTGGTGACGAGCCAGACGACGGTCGTAGCGGCCGTGGTGATTAGCGCGGATTTTGCGAAGACGACCGAAGAGTTCCCGGAAAATGCCACCTTGTTGAGAGAGACGGAGACAACGAAGGCGGCGATCATGGCGGAGATTTCGCTCCAGGCGTTGACGCGCCACCAGTACCAGCGAAGCATGAGGACGCCGCCGGTGCCTGCGCCCATTCCCAGGAGTAGCTGCCACGCGGACTGAATGGAGGAAATGTGAGCTGCGGTGTAGCCGCTCAGAATGACCAGCAGGACGATGAAGAGCTTGCTGACGAAGACGTAGTGCTTTTCGGTGCCTTTGCGGACCACAAAGCGGCGGTAGAAGTCATTGATAAAGTAGGAGGTACCCCAGTTGAGCTGGGTGCCAACCGTGGACATGAAGGCAGCGAGGAAGGCGGCGATCATCAGGCCGCGGAGGGCGGGCGGGAGAAAATCCCGCAGGACCATGACGTAGCCCTTTTCCGGTTCGGCGGCGAATTCGGCGTTGGGATGCAGCCCGCCGAGGGGCGAGTAAACGGCGACGGCGACGAGGCCGGTAACCACCCAGGGCCAGGAGCGCATGGCGTAGTTAGCGATGTTGAACCAGAGGGTGGCACCAAGGGAGTTTTTCTCGTCCCTTGCGCTGAACATGCGCTGGGCGACATAGCCTCCACCACCGGGTTCGGCGCCGGGATACCAACTGGCCCACCATTGGACGCCGAGATAGAGGACCAGGGTAATGACGGGCAATGTCCAGAGGGCGTCGGTGGTCCATCCGAGATTGAAGGAGGGAAAGAAAGATGTGACGGAGCCGGTGGTCTGGCCGGATTGCGCGGCGAGATTGTTCACGTGCGACAACTGAATTTTGAGGGCCGCCATGCCGCCCACCTTTTTGACCGCGACCCAGGCAAGAACGATGATCATCGACATTTTCAGGATGAACTGAAACAGGTCGGTCACCAGGACGCCCCAAAGTCCGCCGATGAAGGTGTAAATGCCGGTGAACGGCACGAGGAGCAAGACGCAGATGAGTAGGCCGGTGTGAGCGGGCTCGCCCAGGGTATAGGTGAACAGGTTGTGGCCAGCGATGCCGATTTGCAGGACGCGCCCCTGGGCGATGGCATCGCCGAGTAACACGGTGGTGATGCTGATCATGGCCTTGATGACCCAACCGAGGATGAGGCAGTTCATGAGGCCGCCGAGATAGATGGCGCGGAAGCCGCGGAGGAAGGCGGCGGCTTTGCCTTCGTAGCGGAGCTCGACGAATTCAACATCGGTGAGGATGCCGGCGCGGCGCCAATAGCGCGCGAAAAAGAAGACGGTCATCATGCCAGAGAGGCACTGGGACCACCAGATCCAGTTGCCCGCGATGCCGTTGCGGGCGACGACGCCGGTGACGAAGAGAGGGGTATCGGCGGCGAAGGTGGTGGCGACCATGGAAGTGCCTGCCAGCCACCAGGAGACGTTGCGGCCGGAGACGAAGAATTCCTCGGTGCTGCCAGAGGAGCGGCGGCGATAGTAGAGGCTGATGAGGAGATTCATCGCCAAGTAGACGATGATTACGATCCAGTCGGTGGAGTTGAGAGCCATTCGTTTTGCTCCGTGGAGCGCGGGCGCTCCTGAAAAACCTGCGAGCCCAATAGACTTGCGTGATGTTGCCGAGTGAGAAAAAACTTTTTCAGGGGCTAAAACCCAGACCCCTCAAAGAAAAAACCGTTACGCAGTACGGTTGCTGATCGAGATTTCGTGTGGGTGTTGATTTCGTCGTGGCAGGGACGCACGTGAAGTGCGCCCCTACACAGAAGCCTCGCGGTCGCTCCAGGCCATTAGCGGTCTTACGGATGAAGAAGTTCATAGCGGCTTGGCCTCGCCTTCGACGATGGTGATGTAGCGGTCGATGGGAAGATCGGTGAAACGCTGGGTTGTGCCGCCGGGCATGGGCCACTTTACTTCGAGCCAGTCGATTTTTTCGCGCTTGCCTGTGCCGAGCACAATGCGTGGGTCGTGGGCGGAAAGATAGCTGCCACCGCCTACTTTGGTACGGGTGCGCTTGAGGTCTCCCGCCTGCCAGGTGATACGGGCACCGACGGCGTCGCGATTTGCCTTTTTGCCGACGAGGTTTACGCCAAGCCAGTGATTCTGGCGAGCGGCGTTGTTCTTGAGGAGGATGGGCGCGTCGTTGTTGACCGCGACCAGAACATCGACCGCGCCGTCGTTGTCGAAATCGCCGATGGCCATGCCGCGTCCGGCGATGGGCTTCGAGAAAATCGGGCCGCTTTGTGCGCTGACGTTGGTCAGGCCTTTTCCGGTGTTGTGGAAAAGCAGCATGGGCTCGAGATATTTCACGCCGGCGACGCGACCGTCGATTTTGTCGTCGGGATGTCCATTGCACAGCAACAGATCGAGATCGCCGTCGTTGTCATAGTCGAAGAACTTCAGACCCCAGCCGCTCATCAGTTTTGTTGTCGAGCCGATGCCGGTGGCGATGGCGGCGTCGCTGAAGGTTTCGTTTTTGTTGTTGTGATAGAGCGAGTACATTTCCTGGTCGACATTGGCGACGAATAGATCGGCCCAGCCGTCCTGGTCGTAGTCGGCGGCGTCGACGCCCATACCGGAGCGCGCGCGTCCGTAGGCGCTGTAGCCTACGCCCGCGACAAGGCCGACTTCCTCAAATTTTCCCTTTTGGTTGACGAAGAGAAAATTCTCGACAGTGTCGTTGGCAACGAACAAATCCATCCATCCGTCGTTGTTGATATCGCAGGCGACCACACCCCAAGCCTTGGCGAGAGATTTCGCGATGCCGGATTCTTTACTCACGTCGGTAAAGGTGCCGTCGCCGTTGTTGTGAAACAGCCAGCACGGCATAGGATCGTAGACTTTCGGGATGCAATACCAGCGTTGATTGGTGTCGCGGTTGCCGCACCACTTGTTTTTCTCTTTGCTAAAGTCGACGAAGCGGCAAACGAAGAGATCGAGGCGGCCGTCGTTGTCGTAGTCGAACCAGACAGCGCTGGAGGCCCATCCAGGTGCGGCGACACCGGCTTTGGTGGTGACGTCGGTGAAAGTGCCGTCGCCATTGTTGTGATACAGAATGCTGCGGCCGTATTGGGTCAGGTAGATATCCGGAAAGCCGTCTCCGTCGTAATCACCGACGGCGACGCCCTGGCCGTAGCCACCGCCTGCAACGCCGGCTTTCGCCGTGACATCGGTGAAGGTGCCGTCGCGATTGTTGCGGTAGAGCGCGTTGCGGAGCGGCGGATTGGGAGTGAAGAAATCGCAGGCGCCGCTGTTGACGAGATAAATGTCCATCCAACCGTCGTTATCGTAGTCGAGAAAGCCGCAGCCCGCGCCGGTGGTTTCGGGAAGGTACATTTCCAAAGAGCGACCGTTCACGTGCCGCCAAGAAATTCCACATGCAGCGGAGGAGATTTCGGAAAAGGCGGGCAGAGTTTCATCAGCAGTTAAGGCCGCCGGAGAAACTCCGAACGCGGCCGCGGCGGCACCCACTATGCGCAGAAATTCCCTGCGAGATGAAGCCGCTGGCGCCCATGGTGATCGAGCGCGGCTCAAAGCTGCGCTGCTCTCTTTGGCTGGGCGCGCGGCGCGAATTTTTGCAGGCTCAGCTCGTTCTTGCCTTCGTCTATGCGATAGAACTTGTCGGCGTCGAGGTCGCGAAAGGACTGCTTCTTTCCGGCGAGCCAAGTGACTTCGAGCGAATCGATCCTGGTTGCAGGGCCCAAACCGAAATTCGCGCGCAGGTCGCTTTGGGAAAGATAGCTGCCGCCGCCGGCGATTTCGCGGATCTGGGTGACTCCACCAGCGGTCAGGCGGAGGCGAGCACCCATCGCGTCGCGATTGCTGGGATTGCCCACCAGGCGGAAGTTCACGAAGTGACTGCCGTTGCCGCCCAGGTTGCGGAGCAGAAGCGGGGGATCGCCGTTGTTTCCGACCACGACATCGATGAATCCGTCGTTGTCGAAATCCGCGAAGGCGACACCCCGGCCGACGTACGGAGTTTCGAATCCAGGGCCGGCTTGCCTGGTGGCTTCGGAAAATTTTCCTTTGCCTTCGTTGTGAAACAGCGAATTGATCTGCTTGAAACGCACGTCGGGCGAGACCTGCTCGACTTCCGGATAGACATGGCCGTTGGCGACGAACAGATCGAGGAGGCCATCGTTGTCGTAGTCGAAAAACCCGCCGCCGAAACCGAGGACCCCGCGGGTGGGAAGCGTGATGCCGGCCTGATCGCTGACTTCATCGAAGTTGCCTTTGCCATCGTTGTGCCAGAGATGATCGGAATTCTGCTGGAAGTCGGTGATGAAGAGATCGAGCGCGCCGTCGTTGTCGTAGTCGCCGAGCGAAATGCACATCGCGGCCATGGTGCTACCGCGCGCGGCGAGAGCCATGCCACTAATCGTGCCGATTTCGTCGAACTTGCCGTTGTGCTCGTTGTGGTAGAGGTAGGCGTTCAAGCCATCGTTAGCGACGAATAGATCGGGCCAGCCATCATTGTCGTAATCGGCGGCGCCTACGGCGAGATTTTTGCCCTGCGGCTGGAAGATCTGGGCAGCTTTGGTGACGTTGGTGAAGGTACCGTCGCCGTTGTTGTGATAGAGAAGATCGGCGGTGCCTTTATAGGCGGTCGGCGGACAACTGGTCTTAGTTCCACTGACGGTGCAGTAACGCGGCGCGCCGGGACCGAGATCGACGTAGCCGCCGACGTAAAGGTCGAGCTTGCCGTCGCGATCGTAGTCGAAAAATGTAGCACCGGAGTGGAACAGCGTGCCAAAGTCGAGACCGGCAACGCCAGCCTTGTCAGTGACGTCGGTGAAAGTGCCGTTGCCGTTGTTGTGGTAGAGGACATTGCGGCCAAACTGAGTAACGAAGAGATCGGGAAAACCGTCGTTGTCGTAGTCGCCCCAGACGCAGCCCAGGCCGTAGCCGGTGCCTGGAACGGCGGATTGCGACGTGACGTCGGTGAAGGTGAAATCGCCGTTGTTGCGATAGAGCGCGTTGCGCGCGACGATGCCCTTGTCGTGCAAATCCCGGCCGTTCACTAAGTAGATGTCCTGATAGCCGTCACTGTCGAAATCCGCGACGCAAATGCCTGGTCCGAAAATTTCGAGGTTTGTGGGGATGCCGTCGTTCCCGCGGAAATGCGTGAAGGTGATTCCGGCGGCCGCGGTGGCGTTGGTGAACTGGATTGGCTTGTCCCCAGCCGGCTCAGCGCCGGAACTTCGTGCGACTCCGGTGCCGAGAAAGATAGCGGCCACGGAGGTGGAAAGCACGAGAAGCGATATCAGCAGCGAGGAATTTCTCACGGGCTCGGTAGATCGGCCATTCATGCTCACCGCGGCTCCGTCGAGGTCCCTCTCGATCGTGCGAATTTACTGCGGCGCTTCCGCGCTTTTTTGCCGGTCCTGCTCGATTTTTTCCGCGGCTTCCTTTTGCAGCGCCGCTTCGCGCTTGGCGTCTTCCTTACGACCGACGCGGTTGTAAGCAATTGCCAACTGATAGTGACCGGTGGGATTCGCCGGTTGAAGCTTTACGCCGGCTTCGAGCGGGGGGATGGCATCGGCGAAACGCCCGACAGAATTTAGCGAGAAGCCGAGGCCAAGAAAAGCGTCGGCGAAACTCGCGTCAAACTTCGAGGCTTTAGAGAAATGATCGATGGCATCTTCCCATTGCTGTGACTGACGGGCCATTTCGCCGAGGATGTACTCCGCGCCGGCATTGTGCGGATCGGTCTTCAGTTCCGCTTCGAACTCGGCGCGGGCATCGGTGATGGTGGTCGTCGTCTGGGGCTTGGAAAGAATGATGCGGCCGAGGCGGTAATGAATTCCGCGGATGTCGGGCTGCTGCTTGAGAATGGCATGGTATTGAGCCGCGGCTTCGTCCCATTTGCCCTGGGACTCGAGAGCCTCGGCGTTAAGTTCGAGCGCCTGGACGGAAGTGGGAGCCGATCCCGCCAAGTGCAGGGCGGCGCGGGTGGAGAGATCGGAGTAGGCATGAGTGGTGACGTAGAGAACGTCGGGATCGGACGGAAATTCGCGATTGAGCCAGACGAGCGCAGTGACGACGGCTTCGGTCTGGTTGAGTTGCAACCCGCAGCGAACGGTAGCGAGGCCGGCCTTCATTTTCAATTCCTTGTCGACAGTGAGAGGGGCGGTCTTGCGCAAAATAGGCAAGGCTTCGCGGCAATGTCCGCCTTCTGCCAGGTTCAGGCCTTTTTGCGCTGAGGAAGCGTTGGCGGGTCCGGAGCTTGGCGTAGGTTTGGCACTCGATTGGGGCATGGCAGACTCCGCCAAGTTTCCACATACCAGCGCGATGACCAAGAATCGGTAAGCAGACTTTTGCATAAAAAAATGAGGCAGGCGGGGGTGATCGCCTGCCTCATTATACGTGCTTCGCGGTTAGTAGTAGAGCTTCAACGCAAGCTGGATATTGCGCGGAGGTTGCGATGCGTTGATGACGCCGGTCGTGCTGGTCTGCACGGTGGTATTCGGTACCGCCAGGTTGACGCGATTGAACGCGTTCAGGAAATCGCTGCGGAACTGCAGCTTGAAACGTTCGGTGATCTGGAAGTTTTTCTGGAGGCTGATGTCCCAGTTGTAGAAGCCAGGGCCACGCAACTGGCCGATCTGCGGAGAGCAAGTGCCGAAGCCAGCGGCGTTGGAGTAGTTGTTGGGATCAAACCACTGAATGCCGCCACCTTGAGCGGCGGTGGCGTCGCGGCGGCCGAAGACAGTGTTGGTGCCGTTGCAGTCTGGGCGCAAACCACGCGAAGCGGTTCCGGTTTGATCGGTGCCATTATTGTAGAGACTCAGCGGGAAGCCGGTGTGCAGCGTGAGGATCGGGCTGACCGTCCAGCCGCCGACCACAGCGTCAACCGCCTTGTTCATGTCCGTGCCGAACTTCTTGCCCTTGCCGAACGGCAGATCGTAAATGGCATAGGCGGTGAGGTTGTGGGTCTCGTCGTAGTAGCAGGGTGACCATTCCGCCTGCGGATCGTAGATGTTCTGCCAGTATGGCGAGGCCGTTGAGGAGGCTCGGGAACCCGACCATGTGCCATAGTAGCCGCTGTTGTTGGTCATGCACTTACCGAAGGTGTAGGACACCTGATACTGCAAGCCGTTGCTTTGCTGCTTCTGGAAAACGGCCTGAAGGGCGTTGTACATCATCCGGCCGTTGGACTGCGTGCCGGAAACAGTCCCTCCGCCAGTGTTGATTGCGGCGAGAAGGGCTGGACCGTCACCGTTCGCAAAGAACGGGCTCGGCGAGGTGCAAGGTGGCTTGCCGCACGAGCTGGCGGGTTCTGCCACAGCTTGGCCGTAGTAGAAGGGCACCATCAAGTGATAGGCAGTTTGGCCGACGTAGCCGACTTGGAACGTCGTGCTGGAACCGAACTGGTGCTGGACGGTCAGATTCCATTGATCGTCAATCGCGGGCTGTACATTCTGGTCCCAAAGCCGAAATACGGTTCCGTTGTAGCAGGAAAACGCCGGGCACGCGAGACCGGTGTTGGGAGGCGCAATGATGCCATCCGATGCCGTAGTTCCAGGCAGTGGCTGAAGAAGATATTGCGTCTGGAATTCGGGGCTGCCAGGCGATCCGCCATCAAAAGGTGGATTGAGCGGCAAGCGCAGATTGGTTCCGGTTCCTTCGAGGTAGGTTGAGATCGTGAAGGCCCCGCGAACCACTGTGTGACCATTGAATCGCCCAGGCGTCCACGCAAAGCCAAGGCGTGGTTGGAAGGCTTTACCGCCATAGACGCCATTGTAGAGGGCACGGCTTGCGCCCCCTTGGTCGGCAGTTTCAAGCTGTCCACTCTCAGGATTGAAATTCACTTGCTGGTTCTTCTCTTCGACCCACGGAGTGTGAGCTTCGTAACGAAGACCGAGAGTGAGGGTCAGGTGATCCGATACACGCCAGGTATCTTGACCGTATCCGGAAATGATATTGGAGGACTGCACCCAGCTGCCGCCAGTGAGGCCGCGCCCAAACGAAGTGGGTAGCCCCAGGAAGAAGTCCGCCATGCCTTCACCCGTTTTCTTCAGCGGACTGGTGGGAGCGGAGGCGGTGAAGTTAGGGCCGAAGACAATTCCACCCAAGCTGCCGCTGTTGCCAGAGTAAAACGCGTTAATCCTCTGGAACATATACTGTCCGCCCAGCTTCAAGGTGTGGCGGCCACGGATCCAGGTGATCGAATCGTCGGCTTGATACACCTTGGTGTCGAAGAATTGTGTTACTGCGCTGTTTCCGATATTGGTGAGCGTTCCATTGCCGGGGCTGGTGGGGGTTCCACCACCAAAATCAACGCCCAAGAGCCCGATGATTCCGGCCGGATTGGAGCCCCCAATTCCGACAGATTCGCCAAAAGCCCCAACGGACTTATCAAACGTAGATCCCGTGTTGACAGTGATGTGATTCCACCCAAAACGAGCATCATTGATGAGGTTGCTTCTGAAGGATCTGGTCCAATCGCCAACTACGCTCCAGACCGGGGCCGTAGCCACGCCGTTTCCGAAAAGGACCTGCGATTTTGTCGTGGGATCAATCTGAAATGCGCGAGTGAAGCGGCCTGAAATCATATCTTTGCTGGAAAGCCGATAGTCAACCTTAGCATCACCCTGATCACTGTTGAATGCTTGTGACGTCAACTGAATGGCATTGTTGGTCAAATTGTTGTTAACCGTTGTCGGATAGAGTGGCGATGCGAAAAGAGCGGCTGCCACTGGGCTGATCATGCTGGCGGGAATTATGTTCCCGGGAAACGGTGTTCGGGTCGCAGCCGCCACGCAAGGCGTTCCGTTTTGGCCGCTAGTTCCTGAACAGGGGTTGTAGAGCTGGATCGGCGTGCTCTGGTTCAGGAGCGCCGAGAAATCACCGGCCTGCTCAGCCGGCGTGAAGACAGAGATGAAACTTCCGGCGGGCGGGTGATCGAAGCGCTGGCCCTGATAGTCCACGAAGAAGAAAAGCTTGTTTTTGATGACAGGTCCACCGAGAGTTCCACCGAACATGTTCCAGCGCAGCGGATCACGCGAAATTGCCGGCGAATTGGGGTTAACCTTGTTTTCCCACTTGTTGGCATTCAGTTTGTCGTTGCGAAAGAATTCCCAGACATCTCCATGGAAGCCGTTGGTACCGGACTTGATGGTTGCATTGACGATGCCGCCCATGTAGTTTCCGAATTCCGCGGGGGCGTTGTTACTGATTAAATTGAATTCCTGGATGGCATCTGGCGACGGAGTGTAGCCAAGCAGGTTATCGGAAACCTGGTTGTTGTCCATCCCATCGAGGAGAAAATTGTTCGACTGCTCGCGGTTGCCGTTGATGAACGGACGCGCTCCGCTGACTACATTGTCGCCGTTGTTGAAGCTGCTGGGATCAGGGTGAACCGCGCCAGGGGAGAGCAGCGTGAGTTGGACGTAATTTCGAGTTGCGAGGGGCAGCGCGTCATTGGTGGCCGCGTTGATAATGGTGTCGACCAGCGTAGCTTCGGTCTTCAGCAGGGGGGCGCCGGCGGCTACTTCCACGGTCTCGGTGACCTGGCCGACTTTGAGTTCGGGATCGATGCGAGCGATCTGGTTGAGAGAAAGTGTGAAGGCGGGATACTGGGCGGACTGAAAGCCGTCCTTTTCCACGCGCAGCTCGTAGCTGCCTACCGGAAGCTGCGTGATGCGGTAAATACCCGCTTCGTTTGAAACGTCCTTGAAGATAGTGCCGCGCTCCACGGACTTTGCCGTGACACTGGCACCCACGATCGGTGCGCCTTGCTGATCTGTTACCGTACCGGTAACCGTCGCGGTTACTTCCTGTCCCAGCGTGACGTTCGTGCCCAGCAGAACGGCCATCGCGATCGCCAACGCAAATACCAACCCCAAGTACAGTCGATTTTTCATAGGAGAATCCTCCAATTCCAGACCGCCGGCTCGCCCAGCGGACTTACCACTAGAAATTTTTCCTCGACTGAGATCAGCACACCCTGATCGCGCTATGGCCCTGTGGTGAGTAGCTATATAGCACCAAAAAACTATTGTCAACAGAAAAGTTCTGATTTATAAGATTCTCAGCGCCGGTACTCTATAGCGACCCAGAAGTGCGCTCTATATCACCGGTACCGGCACACTGCCACTCTAGAGTGGGCTCGCCCGCGGCGCAGGGGCGAAGACGGAAGATCAACCTTTTTAAGCACTTGCAGCCAGTAAGGCGTTTTTGGTGTCGCGCCGCGCGGACGCAGCCTGGGAGACAAACACGGAATGCAGCAGAGGAATCGCAACGGCCTGCCCGCCTACCAGCGGATTCAAAGCACGATCCGCAAACGCATTGAAGCGGGACAATTGCGTTCAGGCGATGCGGTGGCCTCTGAGCGCGACCTTGCGAAGCTGCATCAGGTCAGCCTGATGACGGCCCGCCATGCGCTGGCCTCTCTCGAACGCGAAGGAATCGTCGAGCGCCGCCGCGGCATCGGCACTTTTGTTTCTTCGCCGAAAATTCATTTCAATAAATTGATGAGCTACACGGAACAAATGGCCGGGCGCAGTCTGACCGCCAATTCCAAAGTTCTGTTCGCGCGAATTATTTTTGATGAGCAGGAAGTTGCAGCGCGGCTGGCCTTGCCTCCGACCAGCGGGGTCATCAAGCTGGAGCGCATCCGCCACGCGGCGGAGGAGCCTTTTGCGTTGGAGACGTGCTATCTGTCCGCTGCGGCGTTTCCGAATCTGCTTTCCGCTCCGTTGGGGCGCGAATCACTTTTCAAAATCCTTGAACGAGAGTACCAAGTCGAGCTTGGTTACGCCGACGAAGAAGTGGATGCTACGGCGGCCGATCCGCGAACTGCTGATTTGCTGGGCGTGTTGCGGCGCGACCCGCTGCTGCGCATCCGGCAGCTTATTTATTCTTCCAAAGGCACTACGATTATGTACGTGCTTGGCTTCTATCGGTCTGACCGGCACAAGCTGATGATTCGAAGGTTCCGATAGACTCGCGCACTTGCAGTACAATCCCAACGCCCAAGGCTGACGGTCCACGTATGGATCGGCCGTATAAAATCGATTTAATTCGGGACTAACGGCGTGGAGCGCCCACATCGATGCTGCTGGTTCTCAAATCCAATGCTGAAGAGCTGGGCCAGGAGGCGGCGCGGATCGTCGCCAATGCCATCCGTCGAAATCCCAGGATCTGCTTGGGGCTTGCGACCGGCAGCACAACCGTGGGCATGTACAAAGAGCTGGTGCGCCTGCATCGCGAGGAATCGCTCGACTTTTCAGGCGTCGTCACCTTCAACCTCGACGAATATCTGGGACTCCCCGCCACTCATCCACAAAGCTTTCATTATTTCATGCGCGAGAATTTCTTCGCTTACGTGAACATTCCGGAGGGCAGCATTCACATTCCCGACGGAGCGATCCGGGGACAGTACGATAAGTACTGCGCTGGATACGAACAAGCCATCCGCAAGGTCGGAGGCGTGGACCTTCAGATCCTCGGAATCGGGCGTAACGGTCACATCGGATTTAACGAGCCGACTTCGAGCTTGGGCTCCCGCACTCGGCTGAAGGTTCTCACCAAGGAGACCATCGAAGACAATCGCAGGTTTTTCGCACCCGGCGAGGAGATTCCGCAATGCGCGATCACCATGGGCATCGGCACCATACTGGAAGCCAAACGGATCCTGTTGCTCGCGAGCGGTTCATCGAAGGCAAAACCAATCGCGCAGGCCATCGAGGGCCCGGTTACAGGTTCGGTCACCGCTTCGGCGCTGCAACTTCATCCCGACGTCACATTTATAGTTGACCAGGCGGCCGGCGCGCAGCTCAGGCAGCATGACTACTACCGCCACGTGCTGGAGATGACCGCGCGCCTCACCCCCGAGAAGCTTTAGCCAGAGTCTGTACTTCGCCGATGCGGTCTGCTACTCTGCCGTGAACGATTCTGGTGCGTGCACCACGAAGTGACCACCCCAAATCCCTCCGTGCCTCAGGCGCGGCCCCGCAGGGAAGCGAAATTTCCCACGCAGACGCGCTGCACAGCCGTTTGCGAATCGAGCGTTTCAGATGATCCTGGCCGGCGATATCGGCGGCACCAAATGCAACCTCGCCGCTTTTGCACAGCGCGGTGCGACGATTGAGCTTGTCTTCCAGAATCGCTACGCCACGCGCGATTTCTCCAGCTTCGAGCAGCTCGTGGATGCCTTTCGCCATGAAGCCTGGCAGCATGGGGCCATGCATCCCGACGCTCATTTTGTCGCGGCGGGCTTCGGAGTCGCGGGAACCGTGCTTGACGGGCGCCTGCACGCCATCAATCTTCCATGGATCCTGGACACCGCGGCGCTAGCGGCGAAGTTGGGCCTACGGGTCGAAGACATCGTCCTGATCAACGATCTAGTAGCCACCGCTTGCGGTATCGACAAATTGCCGCCGCATGATTTCCTGGCACTGAATGAAGTCGTTTCGCAGCCGCACGCCAACAAAGCACTGATCGCCGCAGGCACGGGGCTGGGCGAAGCGATGCTTTTTTGGGATGGGACGCGCTACCACGCGGCGCCCTCGGAAGGCGGCGCCGCCGACTTTGCTCCGCGCACTGATCGCGAAGTACAGCTGCTCAATTTCCTGCGGCAGCGGCTGCCCCGCGTTTCGTGCGAAGAAGTTTTCTCGGGCCGCGGATTTCGTCGGGTCCATGAATTTCTCGATCCCACGATCAGCCATGGTTCTTTTGAAGAACTTGCCGGCGACTCCGCACGCGAAATTACTCAGAATGCGATCGCTCGCACATGTCCTGTTTGTGTGGAAACGCTTAATCTGTGGATCGATTCGTTCGGTTCGGAAGCGGGAAATCTGGCGCTGCGCGTGCTGGCATATGGCGGCGTCTACCTGGCTGGCGGCATCGCGCTGAAGATCTTGTCGAAGCTCCGCGAGGGTTCATTCGCTCGCGCATTCTCAGCGAAGGCGCCGTTGACTTCCGTGCTGGCGCGTATCCCTATCTTCGTAATCCTAAACGAAGACGCACCACTCCTTGGAGCCGCGTACGAAGCGCATTCCCTCGCGCAAGCGCGTGCCGCCAAACCGCCGGCAAAGATTCTTCGCATGTCCAGCGGAGCGTAAATCGCGGCTTCCGAAGAAATTCGTGCAGGTTGTCATCCACTAGCGATCCGAAGCGTGCTGAGCGAAGCTCTGCGAAATGGCATCCATTCCCGGCCTAGCCTTGGCGTGCGTTAAACTAGGTTCAACACACGAAGGCGCGTAGCTGGCCGCTAATACAAGGATTGATTCGTGGAACCACGCATCATAGGAACCTCCGTGCCTCGCAAGGAAGGCCGCGACAAGGTCACCGGTGCCGCGCGCTACGTCGACGACATCTCTTTTCCAGGCATGATTCACGGCCTCACGGTGCGGAGCCCCGCGCCTCGCGGGCGTATTGTGAATATGCACTTCGACTCCGGGATTCCCTGGCCTGATTTTACGATCGTCACCGCCAAGGACATTCCCGGCAAGAATTGCGTCATGCTACTGATTGACGATCAACCTGCGCTCGCTGATGGTTTCGTGAATCATCCTGAAGAGCCGGTTCTGCTGCTCGCGCATCCCGATAAATATCTGCTTGAAGAAGCACGACGCGCGGTCCGCATCGAAATAGAGCCTTCGGCTGGCGTGTTCACCATTGCCGATTCACTTGCACGCAGGGAAATCATCTGGGGGCTGGACAACATTTTCAAATCCTTCCGCGTGGAGAAGGGGGACGTCGATTCTGCCTGGTCCTCCGCCGCTTTTATTGTGGAAGGTGAGTACGAAACGGGAGCGCAGGAACAACTCTATATCGAACCGCAAGGCATCATCGCACAGGCCGGACCCGCCGAAGGGGTCACCGTCTGGGGCTCATTGCAGTGCCCTTATTACGTCCATAAAGCGCTGCTGCCGCTGTTCGGCCTGCCCAAAGACCGTATCCGCATTGTGCAGACCGAAACCGGCGGCGGCTTCGGCGGCAAAGAAGAATATCCTTCGATGATCGCGGCGCACGCCGCGCTGCTGGCGTGGAAATCGGGGAAACCCGTGAAAATGATCTACGATCGCGCCGAAGATATGGTGGCGACTACCAAGCGCCACCCTTCGCGCACGATTCACCGCACCGGCGTCACTCGCGACGGGAAACTCCTCGCCATGGAGATCGATTTCACCATCGACGGCGGCGCTTACCAGACGCTTTCCCCCGTCGTTCTTTCTCGCGGCACGATCCATGCCGCAGGCCCGTACGAATGTCCAAACGTCCGTATCAAGAGCCGCGCGATCGCCACAAACGCCCCTCCTCACGGAGCGTTCCGTGGATTCGGCGCCCCGCAAAGCGTCTTTGCGCTCGAGCGCCATCTTGACCGCATCGCCCATGTCATCGGCCTTTCTCCCGAAGAACTCCGCCGGCGCAATTTCATCCGCAAAGGTCAGACACTTGCGGTGCATCAAGTCGTTCGCGAACAGGTTGACCTGGCCGGCTTGATGGACCGCGCCTTCGAACTTTGCGAGTACCACGCCAAGCGCGAACGCTTCACGCATGAAAATTTGCACGCTTTCGTAAAAAGGGGCATCGGCTTCGCGTCCTTCCTTCATGGCGCGGGCTTCACCGGCTCCGGTGAAGAATATCTCGCCTCGGAAGCGGCGCTCGAAGTCACGTGTGAAGGCCGTGTCCGCGTTTTCGCCGGCAGTACCGAGATGGGCCAGGGTACCAATACAGTCTTCAGCCAGATTGCTGCGGAAACTCTCGGACTTGGCTGCGATCAGATCGAAATTGCGCAGCCCGATACCGCGCGAGTCCCCAACAGCGGCCCCACCGTCGCGTCGCGTACGACCATGATCGTCGGCAAACTTGTTGAAACCTCAGCTCGTGCGGTACAAAAATCTCTTTTGGACAGCGGCCTTCTCAAATCCAATTACACTCCCGCGGAATTCAACGCCGCCTGTGCTGCGTATATCAATGTGCATGGTCCACTGCAATCCCTGACCAAGTATCAACATCCGTGCGATCTTCATTGGGACGATGAGCGCTATCAGGGCGACGCCTACGGCGCCTATGCATGGGCCGTTTATGTCGCTGAGGTTTCGGTCGACACGCGCACGGCCGAAGTACACGTCGACGATTTTGTTGCTGTTCAGGAAGTCGGGAAAGTCATCAATCCGATTCTTGCGGCCGGGCAAATCGAAGGGGGCGTCGCCCAAGGCATTGGCTTCGCTCTCTATGAAAATTGCGTCTGGCAGCAGGGTCGGATGATCAATGGCCAGATGACAAACTACATCATGCCCACCTCGATGGACATCCCCCCAATCCGCGTTTTCTTCGAAGAAATCCCCTACGAGCGGGGCCCAGCCGGCGCCAAAGGCATTGGCGAACTGCCGCTCGACGGCACCGCGCCGGCAATCGCCAACGCCATCGCGCAAGCTACCGGGGCCGATATCAGGCGCATCCCTATCACTCCCGAAGTTCTGCTCGAAATTCTGGAAAGCGTGCATGTCTGAACCGGCGGGAAAGATCAGCGTGCACTGCACTGTGAACGGCCGTGCTCTCATTTTGGAAACCTACCCGATGGCGCGACTCCTCGATGTTCTCCGCGAGCAAGCTCGCCTGACCGGCACAAAGGAAGGCTGCGGCGAAGGTGAATGCGGCGCGTGCGCAATAGAAATCGATGGCGCGCTGGTCAACAGCTGCCTGGTCCCCGCGCTGCAAGCCGAAGGAACAAAGATCCGCACAATCGAAGGTGTGGCCACAGAAAATCAACTCCACGGCGTTCAGCAAGCCTTCCTCACCCATGGCGGGGCGCAATGTGGCATCTGTACTCCCGGCATGATTCTCGCCGCTATAAATCTGCTCGCGCGCAATCCGCATCCCACCGATTCTGAAATTCGCGAGGGCCTCGCCGGCAATCTTTGCCGGTGCACCGGCTACACAAAAATTTTGGCATCCGTAGTGGAAGCCTGCCGCGCAGCGCAACAGGCAACGGAGCCTCGGCCGTGAGATCTTACATTCCGTCCTACGAGCTGGTCGCCCCGCGGGATCTCGCCGCCGCGCTGCAAAAAATGGCCACCGAGCCCGGTCCCTGGAAACCGTTCGCGGGAGGCACCGACCTCATGGTACTGCTCGAAGCCGGCAAACTCCCGCATCGCAAATTCCTCAGCCTATACAATCTCCGTGAACTCCGCGGAATCGAAATCACGCATGACCAAGTCATGATTGGTGCACTCACGACTTACACTGAGATCCGCCGACACGAAACTCTTGCCCGCGAATTCCCTCTACTCGCACGAGCGGCCGCCGAAACTGGCAGCATTGCCACGCAAAATCGCGGCACTCTTGGTGGGAATGTCGCCAACGCCTCTCCCGCCGCCGACTCCCCACCAGCCCTACTCGTTTACGAAGCTGAACTCGAGCTCGTCTCTTCGGCAACTTCACGCTGGCTCCCCTATCGCGCGTTCTGGTCCGGCTACAAACAAATCGCCCTTCGGCCCGATGAGTTGATCCGCCGCATTCGGCTTCCACGCCCAAGCAACGCAAATCACTGGAGGCAGTACTACCGCAAAGTCGGCACGCGGCGCGCGCAAGCGATCTCTAAAGTCTGCTTTGCTGCCGCCGCACGCATCGATTTCCAGCGCATGGCCGAAGTACGTATCGCGCTCGGTAGCGTAGCGCCGACGGTGTTTCGTGCCGCTGAAACGGAGAGAATTCTGCAAGGTGAATCGCCGACTCCTGCGCTGTTGCGGGCGGCTCAGGAAACGCTGGCCGCCGAAATTGCTCCGATCGACGATATCCGCTCCACGGCCCGCTATCGGCGGCGCATTACGCAACATCTTTTGGCCGAATTCTTCGCAATGCTATCTGCGTAACGCGCGATGCCGATTGTTTCTCACTTTTTGGACAACTTGCCACCCGAGGCGCCCTTCATTCTTCGCGGACGCCGGGTAGTCACCGTCCGAGGCGAGCGCCCTGCTGCGATCAATATTCGTGGCGGCGTTATCGTCGCTGTCACCGATTTTGACGATATCCCGGCCGGTGTGTCGATAATCGATGCAGGTGACTTCGCAATTCTTCCCGGCCTCGTCGACACACACGTGCATATCAATGAGCCAGGGCGCACCGAATGGGAAGGCTTTCGAACCGCTACACAAGGTGCGGCGGCTGGCGGAGTTACCACGTTGATCGAAATGCCGCTCAACAGTATTCCGGCCACCACCACTCTCGCCGCGTATCACGACAAAATTTCCGCTGCCGGCGGCAAACTGCATGTTGATGTCGGATTCTGGGGTGGCGTCGTACCCGGCAACACGTCCGAGCTTCGCGGCTTGTGGGAGGCGGGAGTGTTTGGGTTCAAATGCTTTCTGGTCTCTAGCGGGGTCGAAGAATTTGCGCACGTAGTCGAACCTGATCTCCGCAAAGCCTTACCTGAACTAACTGCGATCGGCGCTCCGCTGCTCGCTCACGCTGAATTGCCAGGGCCAATCGAAGGCGCGATGGAGAAGCTTCGCGCGGAGCGGCCGACTTGCTACGCAACGTGGCTGGCCAGCCGTCCTCGCGAAGCCGAAAACCAAGCGATCGGCTTGCTCGTGCGCCTGGCCCGCGAATTCGGCGCTCGTATTCACATCGTGCACCTCGCTTCGTCCGATACGTTCGCGCTGCTACGCCGGGCAAAATCCGAGGGCGTGAACGTTTCCGTCGAGACCTGCCCTCACTACCTGATTTTCGCCGCGGAAGAAATTCCGGATGGGGCGACCGAGTTCAAATGCGCCCCTCCGATCCGTGAAGGCGAAAATCGCGAAAAACTCTGGTCGGCTCTGCAGGACGCTACGATCGATTTCGTTGCATCCGACCACTCTCCCTGTCCACCCGCCATGAAATTGCGCGAGCAAGGCGACTTTCTGCGTGCCTGGGGAGGAATCGCTTCACTCCAACTAGGTCTTCCGGTTATATGGACGGAGGCACTCTCACGCGGCTATGCTCTCATCGATGTTGCTAGGTGGATGTGCAGCGGCCCTGCGGATCTTGCGGGTCTTGCCGGGAAAAAGGGTGTGATCGCGGCAGGATGCGATGCCGATCTTGTGATCTTCGATTCCGAGAAAAGTTTCCGCGCTGAACCGAGTAAGCTGCACCACCGGCACAAGCTGACTCCATATGCGGGTCGTGAACTGATTGGAGCGGTGGAGGCCACATTTCTGCGAGGGCAACTCATTTTCGAGAATGGGAAAGTCTCCGAAACGCCCAGCGGCCACGTGCTGCGCCGGGGCAGGCTGTGAAGGATTTCACGCATCTCGCGGACCTCGCGGCAGAGCGATTGGGCGGCGTCGTGCTTGCTACCAATGATGAGTTCTTCGCTCCCAAGGAAAATTTGATTAAAGAGACGAGGCCAATCTTCATCGAAGGCAAATTTACCGATCGCGGCAAGTGGATGGATGGATGGGAAACCCGCCGCCGCCGCACTCCCGGCTACGACTGGTGCATCATCCGGTTAGGCTTACCCGGAATCCTTCGCGGCGTCCTGGCCGACACCAGCTTTTTCCGCGGCAACTATCCGGATCACTTTTCGCTGGACGCTTGCGACCTGGGTAACAAACCGTATAAGGAGGAAGCGAAGCGGCTTAAGAATGAAACTACGGAGTGGACGGAAGTACTGCCGCAGACGCCTCTGAAAGGCGATTCTCAAAATCTTTTTCCGATTTCGCATGACGCCCGCTTCACGCACGTTCGCGTAAAGATTTACCCCGACGGGGGAGTCGCCAGGCTTCGCCTGTACGGCGAAGTTGTACCGGACACAAAACGATTGGAGCCGGGCGGAATTGACCTGATCGCGGTGGAAAACGGGGGCATTGTCCTCACCTCGAGCGATCAATTTTTCGGCCAGCCACGCAATCTGCTGATGCCCGACAAAGCGAAAAACATGGGTGACGGATGGGAAACCAAGCGGCGACGCGGCCCCGGCCATGATTGGGTGATCCTACAACTCGGGCTTCCCGGAAAAATCCACAAAATCGAAGTCAACACTGCCCACTTCAAAGGGAACTACCCTGATTCCTGTTCGCTAGAAGTCTGCCACACCTCTTCCGCGCAACCAGACGCTTTTCTCGCCGCACCGCATGTCTGGAGAGAGGTTCTTCCACAAACCAAACTAAAAGCGAATCGTCGGCACGTCTTCAGCAAGCTGAATGACGTTGGAACCGCGACTCATGCGCGGTTCAACATCTATCCTGACGGCGGCGTGAGCCGTCTGCGCCTCGTCGGCCGAGTTTCTCGCGATAAGCAACGCTTGCAAGGATCGCAGCGGCTCAACCAATTATCAAAGACTGAGGCTCACAAAGCGCTTCTGGATTGCTGCGGATCCTCAATGTGGGCTGCACAGATGGTGGCCAGGATGCCCTTTGCTGATGTGGCGTATATCCTCGATACTGCTGACAAGCTTTGGGCTACTCTCAGCGAAGCCGAGTGGCGGCAGGCTTTTCGCCATCATCCGGCCATTGGCGCGAAACGTGCGCAGAAAGCGCAGTCCGCAACCGCAAAGCGCTGGTCGAAGGGCGAGCAAGCGGTTGCGAACAGCGCCGCCCCGCAAATTCAGGCGGCGCTGGCGCGTGCCAACCAGGAGTATCAGTCGAAGTTTGGATACGTCTTTCTCATCTGCGCCACCGGAAAGACCAGCGAAGAGATTCTCGCCAGCCTCCGACAACGCCTGCTGAACGATCCTGCCGAAGAATTGCGCATCGCCGCCGAAGAGCAGCGCAAAATCACGCGCATCCGATTGGAGAAGCTACTCGCATCATGAGCAATATCACCACGCATGTATTGGACACTTCCTTGGGTCGCCCGGCATCCGGCGTATCAGTCGTGCTCGAAGTGGAGGAGGTAGGCACCGGATGGAAACAGATAGGACGCGGGGCCACCGACAAAGATGGGCGTGTGCGCGACTTGCTCGGCGCGGCAGCGCTCGTGGAAGGAACATACCGCCTCACCTTTGATACCCACACCTACTTCGCCGATTGCAAGGTTGAGTCGCTTTATCCCCAAGTTACCGTGGTCTTCAGCGTGCGCGACGCGCGTCAGGACTATCACGTTCCTGTGTTGCTCAATCCGTTTGGGTACACCACGTATCGCGGGAGTTGACGCATGATGATTCGCCTGGGAGCAAACAATTACGGCAAATCGCGAGTTCGTCTGCTACGGGTCGCGAAGCAGGAAGGTCGTCACGAGATCAAGGAATTGACGGTGGCTATCAGTTTCGAGGGTGATTTCGAGGCCGCGCACACCAAGGGCGACAACACCAAAATACTTCCGACCGACACCATGAAGAACACCGTATACGCGTTGGCGCGCCAGCATCCCGTCGAAACTGTGGAAGAACTGGGCATTCAGTTGGTCGATCACTTTCTCACTTACAATCCCCAGGTCTCGCGAGTACGCATCGAGCTCAAGGAAAATCTATGGTCCCGCCTGGCGCTGGGAGGCAAGCCGCACGCGACCGCTTTCTCTCGAGCCGGGGACGAAAAACGCACCGCGACGTTGAACGGAACCCGTGAGAGGACCGAGATTCGCGCCGGTCTGGAAGACCTTGTGGTCATGAAAACCACCAACTCCGCTTTCGATCATTTCCTGCGCGATCCGTACACAACCTTGAAAGACGACCGCGATCGCATTCTTGCTACATCGATTCGCGCGTGCTGGCTGTATCCGGGAGAGGAAGTTGAATTCGGTCCGCTGTGGCATGGGGTGCGGCAGACGCTTCTGGAAGCTTTCGCGGAGCATAAGAGCGAGTCACTGCAGCACACGCTTTACGCCATGGGCGAAGCCGTGCTCAACAATTTTGAAAATATCCTCGAGATTCACCTTTCGTTGCCCAACAAGCATTTCAATCTACTCAACCTTGAGCCTTTGGGAATGGACAATCCCGGGGAACTTTTCCTTCCGACAGACGAGCCCCATGGCCTGATCGAAGCCACGCTGAAAAAATCATAGTTTTGGAGGGTTTCTTACGCGCCTGCGGCACGCCTGCGCGCTGGCTCGATTCTTTGCAAACGCCTCAGGCGACGCAGTCCGTGACAAAATCCGATAGCAACTAGCGGAAAGCGCCACCCGGCGTCATTTTGTACCTTTGTCTGGCAGAGCGAAGGCTACGTAAACTCCGCCCGACGGTGACTTGAGATCTTTGCCGCCTCCAGCAGCGATCACCACATATTGCCGGCCATTGATGGCGTAGGTGGCGGGTGTAGCGTTGCCTGCGAACGGCAGAGTTGTCTCCCAGAGAAGTTTTCCTGTGGATTTGTCGAAGGCGCGAAACTTCTTGTCGTAGTTCGTGGCGCCGATAAAGAGCAAGCCACCGGCGGTGACCACCGGACCGCCGTAGTTTTCGCTGCCGGTATTGGCCATGCCGTTAGACGCGAGTTCTGGATACTCGCCGAGATTGATTTTCCAGACATACTCGCCGGTGTTGAGGTCGATCGCGTTAAGAGTGCCCCACGGCGGTGCGATAGCCGGATAGCCGTCTTCATCCAGGAAGCGGCGATATCCAGTAAAGCGATAGCTGATTCCCGGAGGTATGGGTTCATTGGAGGCAACTTCTTTGCTCTCTCCACTGGTCAAGAAATCGACGAGGCTGGAAAGCTGCTCCGCGGACAAATTGGAAAAGCCGGGCATGCGCCCTTTTCCATTCTTGATGGTGGAAGCGATTTGCTGTGGCGATAGACGCGAACCGACAGTGACGAGGGACGGAGTCGATGGAGGAGAACCCGCGAGTTTATCCCCGTGGCAAATCGCGCACTGCGAAAGATACTTGCCCCTAGGAGAATTCTCTCCCGTGTTTGGACCGAGCGCCGCCAGCCAGGCCATCTCATTGGAGTTGACGTAGAGGACGGACGTGCTTGGGTCGACGGCTGGGCCTCCCCATTCTGCGGCACCGTCGAAGCCCGGAAAGATCACCGTGTCGATGCCCTCCGAAAAAGGAACGAACTGGCCCTCGCTCCGCGATTTTCGGAAACGCTCCAATGTCTGCTGGTGCACCTCCGGAGTGCGGTTGCTAAGCATGTCTTCGGTCAGGAGCTGGCGAGCGAAGGGAGCAGGCTTGGTCGGAAGCGGTTGCTCCGCGGCGGTCACTTCGCCGGGCAGCGTGCTTGCAGGATATTTTCGATACTCGATGGGAAAAAGGGGCTTGCCGGTGGCGCGATCGAAGAGAAAGACGAAGCCCTGCTTGCTGGTTTGCGCCACGGCGTCGACCTCGGCACCATCTCGCTTGACGGTAACGAGAACCGGCGCAGACGGAAAATCGCGATCCCAGACATCATGCTTGACGGCTTGAAAATGCCATAGGCGTTCGCCGGTCGCCGCGTTCAGCGCGATCAGCGAATTGGCAAAGAGGTTATCGCCTATGCGATTGCCACCGTAAAAATCAAATGCGGCGGAACCGGTGGGCACGAACACGATGCCACGCTGCACATCGACGGTCATGCCGCACCAGTTGTTGGCGGCGCCAATGTATTTCCACGCGTCCCTAGGCCAGGTTTCGTAGCCAAATTCGCCGGGACGTGGAATCGTGTGAAATGCCCAGCGCAGTTTGCCGGTGCGCACGTCGAAGGCGCGAATGTCGCCTGGAGGCGCCGGAAGCGTCTCGGCGTTGCGGCCTCCGACGATGATCAGGTCTTTGTAGATAGCCCCGGGGCTGGTGAGTGAGACCCACGATGACGAAAGCGGCCGGCCGAGCCCTTCGCGAAGATCGATGCTCCCGCGGGCACCAAACGAAGGGATAGGCTTGCCGCTAACAGCATCGAGGGCGTAGAGGAAATTCATGACCCCGACGAGAATGCGCTTGTTGGCCCCGTCCGCGGAGCCGTCGCTCGACCAGAAAACTAAACCACGCTCGGGCTGAGTGCCGACGATGCCGGAATCGAAGGACCACAGCGGTTGGCCTGTAGCAGCGTTCAGAGCGAAGACTTTTTGTGTTGGCGTGATGCCATAGAGGACACCGCCAACTATGATCGGGCTGGTCTGCAGCCCTCCCTTTTCGTGCGTATCATATTTCCAGGCAACGGCGAGATTGGCCACATTGTTGCGGTTGATCTGGGTAAGCGGTGAATAGTGGGCGTTGGCGGAGCTGCCGCCATTAACCGGCCAGGACTGATCTTCAACCGAGGTCGTAGACGAGTGTTGGTGCTGCGCCGTCGAGGAGACACAGACCAGCCACAAGAGCGAGAAAAACCCAGCAAGAGTGCGCATGCGGGAAATTTTCATGGCGCAAGTCTAACCCGGAATTATAAGGGTGCTGCAGATCGAGTTTGACGATCGACACAATTCCTTCTCGGTGCCCCAAGCACCGCGCGTAGAACTGCGAGTCCGAGCCCCTGCGAGTTCTTCATCGTGAAATTCTTCGCCCGCTTCACTTTGTGCAGTCTTTGCCTGCCTTCGTTCGGATTCTGCAGATTTGAGGTGATGGAGCCAAAAGATTCAGGCGTTGGCTCCGCTGATGAGTTACTCCGTATGTTTTCGGATCTGTGGCGGCCGCGCCGTTGCGCCACCAGAGCGGCGTAAGTGTTGCTGAATGACTGGACACAGCGAGCTGGATTGAATTCCGTGGCATAGAATTTGTGCAGATGCCAAAGTATCGCGAATCCGTTTCCCTTCGTGTCCAACAGCGCGGCTGCCTAGCGCCCCGCAGAGTCATGCAGCGTGAGGACCGTGACCAGCTTCGGATCGACAATGGCTTCGCGGGTGAAACGATCAGAGAGGACACCGGGGAGATCGGCGGCTTGTGCTTCCACGGTAACCAAGGGCAGGCCTTCGTATAACGAGGGGAAGACATAGCAATTCATGGCGCTGAGCATGAACCCTGGGATCGAGAATATATCGCGAAGGAACGTCACGTGACCGCTCCATCCGCGGCGCTCAACATCGGCGGTGATTTCGGGTGTGAGTTCGTCATCAGCGATCAGAAGAAAATGCGTGTCTGGATTTCCGTGCTGAGGCAACGTACGAATACCGAGATGAGCCCCTCGTGGTTCCAATGGGGACGTGCAGGCGATGGCGGACGCCATCTGTGCGATCCTCGCGGACCCGCAAAAAGCTGCCACGATGGGGAGCTAGCGCGGCAATGTGCTTTACGGTTGCGCTTACAGCTAGGGGTGGAAGCCATATACCGGCAGGTGTTGCAAAGCCGACAAACCGCACCGGCATCCGCTTAGTCGGGTTCAAGTGAAAGGTGCTGGCCGGCCTTTAGCTTCAACCCGCGCGCCTTCAACGCCGCTCGCAAGAGGCCTCGCACCTTATTCTCGTCGACTACAAGGCGTTGATATTCCATTCCCATTGAGCCGCCCATGGAAACTCCGCCATTCTGATGTTGCATCTGACTTGGCACCATGGACCTCAGGGTGGCGTGAACTTGCCGCACCCCGGTTTTCTCGATGAGCGCGGACACGTTACTCTCATTGATTCCACTCGCCGCAATGATTGCTGGAACAACACCAGGCGTTTTTACCAGGCCTGCCAATACTTCGGCGCCATCAGCGGCGGTTTGCTTTCCGCCTGACGTCAACACTCTGCGTACTCCCGCCTCCCGCACATCGCGCAGAGAGCGAAACAAATCGGCCGACATGTCGAAAGCGCGATGAAAGGTCACTTCCAGAGGGGCCGAAACATCGACAAGATGCCTGGTACGCTCGACATCGACGGTTCCATCCACCCGCAAAGTCCCCAACACGATTCCATTCGCACCTCGATCCTTAGCGACCTGGATGTCGCGCTCCATGATCTCGACTTCATCACTCGAGTAGCAAAAGTCCCCACCTCGCGGGCGAATCATCACGTAAAGGTCGATCGAAAGCGCGCTTCGAACAGCGGCGATCAAGCCCGCGCTCGGTGTGATGCCACCTTCCAGAAGGTTGCTGCATAGCTCGATACGATGAGCGCCGCCGCGCTGTGCCGCGATGGCGGAATCCACCGAATCGACGCACACCTCAAGGATCACCTCTTCGATCAGCTCAGGTGCCATAGGTTGAATGGCTCAGGCGGATGGCCTTGCAGGTGAGCCGCAAGCCTCCGGAGCGCTTCTTGACATAGTATATTCGCGTCTCGTGCCTGGTCACTTTGGAAAGGCTCCATGCGCTCTCCTCAATTCGCTGACTTCTTGCCGAAAACACCAGCCATGCTCGCCGCCGTTCTGCTGTGTTGTTGCGCTGCGACCGCGCAAAACTTCGTGGACATTAAACCGTCCCCTCAACAAGTTCAATGGCAGGATCTCGAAATCGGGGCAATTATTCATTTTGGCCCCAACACGTTTCAGGATCACGAGTGGGGTGATGGCACTGCCAATCCTCAAGTCTTCAATCCCACGCAGTTTGATCCTGAACAATGGATGCGCGCCATCAAGGCAGCGGGTGCGAAATATGTTGTGATGGTGGCCAAGCATCACGATGGCTTCTGCCTGTGGCCCACCGAGCAAACTGACTACAGCATAAAAAGCAGCTTGTGGCAGGGAGGCAAAGGCGATGTCGTCGGCGCGGTAGCTGCCGCGGCGCGCAAGTACGGCCTGGAATTCGGAATTTACCTTTCCCCGTGGGATCGCCACGAACCGCGCTACACAAATTCCGCCGAGTACGATCGCTATTATGCCTCGCAGCTAGACGAACTGGCCCTTCATTACGGAGAACTCGTAGAATTCTGGCTTGATGGCGCCGGCAGCGCAGGTCATGTGTACAATTTTCCGAAAATCATCGAGGAGTTACGCACCTATCAGCCGAATACGCTGGTGTTCGCGGACACCGGACTGTTTGAGTATGGTGATATTCGTTGGGTGGGAAACGAGGAGGGCGTTGTTCCCCGCGATAACTGGAACGTGATCGATCGCCACGGTTTCTTGCGCTGGCGTCCGGCCGAAGCCGACACGCCGCTGCGCAAGGCCCATTGGTTCTGGCACCCCAATGACGAGTCGTCACTCAAATCACTGCCCGAGCTGCTCACGTTGTACGAACAAACGGTCGGACATGGTGGCCAATTAATGCTGGGGCTTGCACCCGATCGCCGCGGATTGCTGCCGGAAACAGATGTTCGGCGCCTGGAAGAGTTTGGGCATGCGATCGCCAATCGATATGGAACTAATCTGGCTCAGATAGGCCGCGTGACCCGCGATGCCGAAATAGAACCCGCGCTGGATGGCGACCCGCACACCTTTTGGTCCGCGCCGCACGGCTCGCACCACGCCATGCTGCAGCTTGATCTGACCAAACCGGTTACTTTCGATCACGTTCAGCTGATGGAACGTATGAATAACGGCCAACATGTGCAATCTTTCCGCGTCGAGGCTTGGGAAGCCAATCGCTGGCAGACGATTGTCGAAGACCACACCATTGGTCACAAGAGAATCGAAGGCTTTTCGCTGCGAACAACTTCCCGCGTACGGCTCAACATTTTGAGCTCGACGGATGCGGCCGAAATCCGGGAATTCGCGCTATTCATGGTCGGCGATAAATAAGTCCTTGAGCTCTCCAGCCGCACCCCCATCATTTTCCGTTGGAATTGATTCCGTTTCCCCCGCTCCGGCCATTTTGGGGAAGCAACCGAGCTAGTGCTTGCCCGGTATAGGATTTTTTCGCACGAGCCACGACCTCTGGAGCGCCCTGCGCAACAATCCGGCCTCCGCCTTCTCCACCTTCGGGGCCTAAGTCGATAATCCAATCCGCTTGTTTGATGACGTCCAGATGATGCTCGATGATCAGCACGGTGTTCCCCAGCGACACCAGGCGTTGCAATACGTCCAGCAGCTTCCGGACATCGTCGAAGTGAAGCCCGGTCGTTGGTTCATCCAGAATGTAAAGGGTTCGTCCGGTCTGACGTTTCGAGAGTTCGCGCGCCAGCTTGATGCGTTGTGCCTCACCCCCCGAGAGAGTCGTTGCGGACTGCCCGAGTTGCACATAACCCAAGCCCACCTCGACCATCGTCGCCAGTTTTTGCTGAATCTGTGGAATATTCTCCAGGAGTTTCAGGGCGTCCACAGCGGGCAAATTCAGGACTTCGGAAATCGAGTGTCCTTTGAAGCGCACCGCCAGAGTCTCCGAGTTATAGCGTTTCCCGCGGCAGACTTCGCACCGCACGTAAACGTCCGGCAGAAAATTCATTTCAATGCGGCGCAAACCGTCACCCTGACACGCCTCGCAACGCCCGCCCTTAACGTTGAAGCTAAAGCGTCCAGGCCGGTAACCTCGCTCCCGCGATTCGGGAAGCATGGCAAACAACTCGCGGATGGGCGCGAAGACCCCGGTGTACGTGGCCGGATTCGATCGCGGTGTGCGCCCGATCGGCGCTTGATCAATCTCAATGACCTTGTCGATGTATTCCGCGCCGAGCAGTTCGCGATGGGCCCCGGGAGGCTCCATCGAGCGATACAGCTTCTGGGCCAGCGCGCGATAGAGGATGTCATTGACCAGCGTGGACTTGCCGGAGCCTGAAACTCCAGTGACCACGGTCAACAAACCCAGGGGTATGCTGAAATCGACGTCCTTCAAATTATTGGCGTGCGCTCCGAGGACTTGCAGAGATTTGCCATTCGGGCTGCGCCGCTTCTCTGGAATCGGAATGCTGGAAGCCCCGCTCAGATAGCGTCCCGTCAAAGAGTCTGCACTGGCAGCAATCTGTTCGGGTTTACCCTGCGCCACCAGGTAGCCGCCCGCGTCGCCCGCTCCCGGACCGAGATCGACTACGAAGTCGGCGCGTCGAATCGTGTCTTCATCATGTTCGACGACTAGCACCGTGTTGCCAAGATTCCGCAGATGCTCGAGCGATCCCAGCAGCCGGTCATTGTCTCGGGCATGCAGCCCAATCGACGGCTCGTCCAGGACATACAACACGCCGCGAAGCCGCGAGCCGATTTGCGTGGCCAGGCGAATTCGTTGCGCTTCGCCCCCGGACAGGGTGGCCGCGGAGCGAGCCAGGCTGAGATATCCGAGCCCGACCGCCAACAAGAAGTCGAGCCGCTCGGCAACCTCCTCTAGCGGCCGCCCGGCGACCTCTTGTTGACGTGAAGTGAGCTGCGCGAGAATCTTGTCCACCGCAGGGCGAGCCGAGCTCAGGGACAGCGAGGTAAATTCCGCGATCGACCAGCCTGCCAGCTTTACCGCCAGTGATTCCGGGCGCAGTCGCTTGCCGTGACAAACGGTGCATTGCGTCGCAGACATGTACTGCGTCATCCACTCGCGGTAGGAATCCGAGTTGGATTCCTCAAAATTGCGCTCCAGAAACTTCAGAATCCCCGAGAAACGAAACCCCTTGTCGCCTTTCGCCCTCCCGCCAGATGCTTTGCCACCTTCCGTAACCTGCTCATTCGGAGGAGGATAGCCATAGAGCAGCAGGCTCTGAACGCGTGCTGGAAATTTCTCGAATGGCGTTTCCAGATTGAAGCTGTGAGCATATGCCGCCAGCTCGAGCGTGCGTTTCAGGTTGGCTGAACCTGAGCCCGGTCCGAGGCCGCCATCAAACAGTGGCCGTGTCCAATCCACAATCACGCGCGCAGGGTCAAAGTCGTATTTCGATCCCAGGCCGTTGCATGCGGGACATGCGCCATAGGGAGAATTGAAGCTGAACGAACGTGGTTCCAAAATGGGAACAGAAATGCCGCAATCTGGGCACGCCAACTTCTCGGAGAACGTGTAGTCCTTGCCGCCCACGATCGATATCGTAACCAGACCGGAGGCCAGCTTAAGTGCCGTCGCCACCGACTGTTCCAGGCGTGCCGCTATCCCCTGCTTGACTAGCAGTCGATCGACAACCACCTCAATCGTGTGATTCTTGCGCTTGTCCAAGACCGGTGGCTCGTCCAATTGCACAAGCTCGCCGTTAACGCGCGCCCGAACGTATCCGTCCTGCGCAAGTTTCTCCAATTCCTTTCGATAGGCGCCCTTTCGCCCACGCACGATAGGTGCCAGGATCATGATGCGATCGTCTGCTTTACAGAGATCACCGTTCAGGATGGACTGGACGATTTGTTCGCTGGATTGCCGGGTGATGGGATTGCCGCAGTTCGGGCAATGCGGAATGCCGACGGAACTGTAAATTACACGCAAATAATCGTAGATCTCGGTGACCGTACCGACCGTCGATCTGGGTGATCGCGTGGTTGTCTTTTGTTCGATGGCGATCGACGGAGAAAGTCCTTCAATTACATCCACTTCCGGACGTTCCATCTGGTCCAGGAATTGCCGCGCATACGCCGAAAGAGACTCCACGTATCGACGCTGGCCTTCCGCGTAAATGGTATCGAATGCCAGCGATGACTTGCCCGACCCCGATAAGCCGGTGATCACCGTGAGTGTGTTTCGCGGAATCTCGACACTGATGTTTTTCAGATTATGCTGGCGTGCGCCTCGAACGATAAGCTTAGTCAGGCCCATGATTCCTGCGCTCCCTCCACAGGAGCCCTGGCGCACAGTAGGCACACTGCGGCCAGAATAATTTCATAGAGTAACAGGCTCCATTCAGAAGGGTCAACTTGCAGGCGTATCCGCATTTTCGGGCAATTTGCAGCGGCGAAATTTACAGCCCCTTCCACAAATATATTCACCGCTTACAGTGATCGCTGTAGAGGCGTCAGGCGACGGGTAAATTTTTGGGGGAGTACCGCATTTTTACGCGGAAGGCGTTTATCATGCCGCTGAAAACAGGAAAGTTAGAATTGGCTTATCGTTTGCATTTCATGGCGACGGGGGACGCGAGCCGAGGATCCCTTTAGGGGATTGAGGGCTGGGCCGGTTCGCTCGTCCCCCTTTTCACTTTCGCCGTTCCCCCCGTACCACCCCAAACATCCATCGAACACGGCGGAAGTGCGGACACACGTGTCACAGCTCGCCGCAAATCACTTGAAATTGTTTCTCTAGGAACGAAGGTACAGGTGCTGGGACTGTCCTTACGACCAGGCACGAGTGAGGTAGTCGCTCATGGTCATAAAAAGCATGACCGCAAGCCAGAAGACCGAACAGATAATGACCATCTGAGTTCGCTTTGAACTGTACTTGCCGTGCATGAAGAACAAAACTACCAGCGCGGCTTTAAACGTCGCAATGGCCAGCGCGACGACGACGTTCATTCCCGAAAAAATGTGGTTCAAGTCTACTTCAGCAGCCCAAACCGTCAAACCCGTACAAACCATAAGCGCCGCGAAGATCGCAAAGTAGATTTTCGGCGAAACGATATGATGTTCGGACAAACGCTTCCCCCTGCGACCGTTTCGCTAATGCCGGTCGATGAGATACAGCAACGGGAACAGAAAGATCCACACAATGTCGACGAAGTGCCAATACAAGCCCACCAGTTCCACTGGGGTGTTGTATTGCGGCGTAAAGCGGCCCCGCAGCGATTCCCGGAGGAGCCATAGCAACAGCCCGGCGCCGATGATCATATGCAGCGCATGCAACCCGGTCATCGCGAAGTACAGCGAGAAAAAGAGCTGGGCATGCGCATTGGTGGCCACGTCTGCGCCCGGTTCAAAGCTGAAACTTGGTCCAGGAATGTGGTGCTCGACGTACTTGTCGTGATACTCGACGGCCTTGATTCCCAGAAAGACCGTGCCCAACGCCAGTGTTCCAATCAAGAAAAGCGGTATGAGCTTTTTCTTCCCGGCCTGGGATGCCCACACAGCCATCGCCATCGTCAAGCTGCTGCCGATCAATACAACCGTGTTGATCGCCCCCAGCGACAGCCGGATCGACCGGCTGGCTTCCGCGAAAATTCCAGGGTACGTGGAGCGATTCAGGGTGTAGGTCATGAACATGCCGCCGAAGAACAAAACTTCGGTGACCAGAAATACCCACATGCCCAGCGAAGCGCTCTCGCGCTGCTGGTCCATCGTTTCAAATTGCCCGAATAACTCTCCGGTGCGATGCACGCGGCGCTCCTCTTCGACCTGTTCGGTCACCTGCCAAACCACCGCCAGACCATTCCTCAAAAATCGCGCGGTGTCGGCTTCTTAAAGTTCTAATCGTCTCCGTGCGCTGGTGCCAGAGACGGCTGTCCCACTTCCAGTCCCAGGTCCGGGCGATTGGAATAATCGTACGGCTCCCAGGTTACTTCTGGGGTCTTGTCGAAATTCTCGGTGAGCGGCGGCGAATCGGTCGCCCACTCCAACCCTGTGGCTGGCCACGGGTTCCGGCCTGCTATCCGGCCATAACGCATGGACCAGATCAAATAGATCATCGGCAGCAAATAGCCGAGAGCCAGAATCGACGCACCCGCGGTGGACATTACGTTGAGCACTTGAAATTCCGGCGGATAGCTGTGGTAACGGCGGGGCATGCCCAGGTAACCGAGGATGAATTGCGGAAAGAAAGTAAGATTGAAGCCTACAAACAGGGTCACCGCCGCGATCCGAGCCATGGCTTCCGGATACAGCCTGCCGGTAATCTTAGGCCACCAGAAGTGCAAACCCCCGACGTAACCCATCACCGCACCGCCCACCATGATGTAGTGGAAATGCGCGACGACGAAATAGGTATCGTGAATGTGGATGTCCAGACCCAGGCAGGCCAGGAACAGTCCGGTAAGACCACCGATCAGAAACAACCCGATGAAACCGAGGGCGTACAGCATCGGGGTATCGTAGGAAATCGAGCCCTTATAAAGAGTGGAGGTCCAGTTGAAGACCTTGACGGCGGAAGGAATCGCTACCAGGTAGCTCAACAACGAAAACGTAAGCGCCGCATACGACGATTCGCCGGTCAAGAACATATGGTGAGCCCAAACGAAGAAACCGATCACCGCGATGGCGATACTCGAACCCGCAATGAAGGAATAACCGAAGATCGGTTTGCGCGCGAACGTCGGGATAATCTCGCTGATCACGCCCATCGCCGGCAGAATCATGATGTATACGGCCGGATGCGAATAAAACCAGAACAGATGCTGGAAAAGAATGGGATCGCCGCCCAGCACCGGATTGAAAAAGCCCAGGTGAAACATGCGTTCGAGACCAGCGAGCAACAACGTGATGGCGATGACCGGCGTCCCCAGAATGAAGATTACGCTGGTGGCGTAATGTGCCCAGACGAACAGTGGCAGCCGGAACCACGTCATACCAGGTGCGCGCATTGTGTGGATCGTGACGATAAAGTTCAGACCGGTGAGAATGGAGGAGAAGCCGTTGATGAAAATGCCGATCACGGCCGGGGTAACCGCCGAGTTCGAATACACGCTGCTCAGCGGCGTATAGAAGGTCCAGCCAGTGTCCAGGCCGCCGGTCGAGAACGAATACAGAACAAAGCAGCCACCGATCAGGTAGATGTACCAGCTCAATAGATTGATTTTGGGAAACGCCAGGTCCTTCGCCCCAATCATCAGCGGAATCAGAAAGTTACCCAGTACCGCCGGGATCGATGGGATCAGGAAAAAGAAAATCATCGCCACGCCGTGCATCGTGAAGAGCTTGTTGTAGGTTTCCGGCGTGACCAGATAGCCATCCGGAGTCAACAAGTGGATGCGGATCATGGTGGCAAACGCGCCGCCGATGAAGAAAAAGAACGTTACCGACGCCAGGTACAGCAGCGCGATGCGCTTGTGATCCGTGGTCAGCAACCACGATCGAATGCCGTAGGTTGCATTCAGGTAGTGCTCGTTGGGCAACTCATTGCCAACGGTGGATGGTATCGAACTCATAGCTATTTCTTCCCCGTGGGCGCGAATCCGGCGCCTGCTTCAGGAGGCGACTGCGCCTGCAAAGACTTCACATAGGACATCAGGCTCAACAACTGCTCCTCAGTCAACTGGCCTTGAAAGGCCGGCATCAGCGCCTGATATCTGGCCACGATCTTCGCATTGGGATTCAAAATGGATTCCCTGATATACGCATCGTCCGCCGTCACCGTGGAACCGTCAGCCAATTGGACCTTCTTGCCATACAGGCCATTCAGGGAAGGTGCACGGCCCTTTCCATCCGGATAGTGGCATGTGTTGCAAGCCTTCTCGGCGAACAATTTCTCGCCGGCCACCACTGGATCTATCGCGGCAGTAGAGGAACCAGAAAGCCACGCGGCATACTCGGACGGCTCCATCACCGTCACCCAGCCGCCCATGATTGCGTGGTTCGTCCCGCAATACTGAGAGCAGAAGAAATGGTAGCGGCCCGCTCGCGTGGGGCGGAACCACATGGTATTGTAGTGCCCAGGAACAACGTCCATTTTCGTGCGAAACGCCGGAATCGAAAAATTATGAATCACGTCTTCGCTGGCCATGATCAGCTTCACATCCCGCCCTATCGGAACGTGCAACTCGTTGATTTCCTTCAGCCCGTTGGGCTGCTGCGACTTCCACATCCACTGCTTGCCGATGACATAGATGTCCAAAGTATCCAGCGGTGGCCGGCGAAACTGAACGTAAACTACCGCCCCGCCTGCAAACATGGTCAGCGCCAGCACCGCGGGGATCACCAGCCAAAGCGCTTCTAATCTGGAGTCTCCGTGAATGGGCACGCCGATATCGCCGGGTTTCTTCCGGTGATACTTGAAAAAGAAAAGGATGATTGCCGCGGTGATCGCCACGGCGAAAAACACGCACACCGCAGTGATGTACGCCATCAGCGCATCCACGTTGGGAGCGAAGTTGGATGCCTGCTCCGGATACAATGGCATTTGCGACTGCACGGTCTAGTGTGCTCCTTCTTCAGTGCAGCGTTCGGTGCGACCGCCCTGCGCCGGATGCACATCGCGACGGCGAAAAATCAGAATGCCGCCCACGATCAAAGCGATGGTCGCCAGGCCGCCGAGCCGCACGATCCGAAGAATCGTCGCGCTATACCGCGCTTCGGACGGGTCGTACTGAAAGCAGTACAAAAGCAAGTGATCGATTGCCGTTCCAATCTTTCCAGCTGAAGCGTCCACGAGTCCCAGGCGAACATCGCGCGAGGGATACTCGATTCCGTAGAAGTAGCGTGAAATCCGCCCTCCGGGGGTAAGCAGCATGATTCCGCTGGCATGCGCGAAAATCCCCGACTTCTCGTCAAATGAATACCGGAAGTTAGCCGCCTTGGTTACCTCGTCGATCGATTCCTTCGACCCAGTCAAAAAATGCCAGCCCGCCGAAGTCTCCCGTCGCCCGTAGTGCGAGAGCGCCGCTTCTTTTTTCTTCGCCGCCATGTCCGGCGTTTCGCGCGGATCGAAGCTGACGAACACCACGTCGTACTCACGCCCGGCGTTGAACGAAAGCATCTTCAGCGATCCGACCACGCCCTGTTCGATCTGATTGCACAACATCGGGCAGCCGTAATAGACCAAAGCGAGCAGCACCGGCCTCTGCTGGCCGAAATATTCACCCAGCTTTACATCGCGGCCGGTCTCATCCCGAAAACCGGCGCCGAGAGGAATCTGCCCATTCAGCGGCGGCTCAAAACCGACATTCAGCAACGAGGGCGGCAACCCACTGGATGCCTGGCCTACGCCGCCGGGAACCGTCTGCGCGGCCGTACCAATGCCCAAGAACAGCAACGCGACAATGCCCGCTATGGATCGCAGTCCGTTCATCAATCTACTTTGCTTCTGCCGGAGGCGCGCCCGGCAATCCTTTCTCCGCGATGATCTTCATCGCGTCTTTGACCGGAATCTGCGCGATCCCCGCGTTCTGATCGATCCAGTCGTATCTCTCGTTCGCATCCATGTCCTGTTTCGTCTTCTCTCGCAAGTCCGCTTGCGGATCGTTGCCGTGCCCCGGCACACCTTGAAGCCGCGGCTCAGGTGGCATGGCCCGGTATTCGCTACCCATCTCCTGCCGAATCGGCGGCGGCGGAGTGTCGGACCTCTCCGCAACTTTGGTGGTCCCCCGGAGAACAAAAACGCACACGGCGTAAGACAGCAACACCGCTACCGCTAGGCCGATCAAATAGATATAGATCGCGCCCGGGTTGACGTCGACCTTCTCGTAAGCCACGTCTGCGTGCACCGGTTCGCCGTCCCCGTGATGGTGGCGATGTTCGCTAGTACTCATGACGCTCAATCGCCTCCTCGAGTTTTGGATCGCCCAGCGGAAGTAACGGCCTCTGCTGTAACTGCCACGCAAATACGCCGAACCACAACCCCCCAAGCGCCAGCGGCGCCGCCAGATCCCATATGCTGGGTATCGCGCTGGAAGTGAATTCCGGCCGGGTCATCCAGTACAGGTCCACCAGCCGCATAAGGATCAGCCACAGTGCCACCTTCGGCAGTGCGCTGGGATTACGCTTCAGCGACCGCGAAAGCAGCAGGAAAAACGGCACAAAAAAGTGAAAAATCAGCACGACCACCGCAACTACGCCCCACTGCCCATACAAGCGCGAGCGATAGAAGCTGATTTCCTCAGGTAGATTTCCGGACCAGGTGATCAGCAACTGCGAAAAATCGAAATATGCCCACAGCATGACGAACGCGAGCAGCAACTTGCCCAGATCGTGCAAGTGTCGCTTTTGGATCACCTCGCGCAACGGTTCGCTCTGCGCTAGCAACACAGCAATCGAAATCATTAACGACATCGAGGAGATCAGCTGGCCGGCTATGAACAGGAAGCCGTAAATCGTGGACGCCCAGTGAGGCGAGATCGACATCACCCAGTCGATCGCCGCAAAACTCATGGCAAAAACGTACAAAATGATTCCGGGACCCGCCACCAGCTTGAGCCGCCGCCGCAGCGAACGATCTTCCCGATTTACGTCCTGCTCGCGCGACCAGCGATTGAAGACGAACATCAAAATCAGCCAGATCGCGAAATAAATCAGCGCGCGAAACTTGAATCCGTCCGATGTTAGATAGCTCTGCTGGAATTCCGAAAGCGCGCCTTCACCCGATTTGGGCGCGGTCAGCCACGCGGCATACAGATACTTCATGCCGAAAAAGATCGGAAGGAACAATACAAACACCAGCGGCAGCGAACGGGTCGCTGACTCCAGCGGCCGCCGGATCACAATGCCCCAGTGCCCGCCGGTTAAATGCTGCAGCATCAACAGTCCCAGCGAACCGAGGGACAAGCCTAGTACAAACAGAAATGCCAGCAGATAAGAATGGATCAACGCGTCCGGTGATTTGATCCAACCGAAAATGCACAGCACCAGGCCGACCAGGCCCACGAGGACCGCGCCACGCTGCAGGCGGCCGATGCTTTCCGGCGCCTTATAATCCTGCGCGATCATTCCTTCGCTCCTCCAGCTTCCGGGGTGCCCGATTCTTTTTTCTCCGCAGGCGGGTGCAACAACCTCTCACGCACATCAGCAGGGAGTTCCGACACCTTGGCATTCCGGCTGAGTTGCAGCGCGCGCACGTATGCGACGATGGCCCAGCGATCTCGTACCGGAATCTGCGCGGAATAATTGAGCATCGCGCCAAAACCATTGGTGATCACGTCAAAGAAGTAGCCATTGGTAACTTGCCGTAGCCGCGCCTCGTGATAGCTCGGTGGATGTTTCATGCCACGCATCACGATCATTCCGTTGCCGTCTCCCTGTGCTCCATGGCACGGCGTGCAGAAAATGCCGTACCGCTCCTGCCCGCGGTGCAACAGCTCGGCCGTTACCGGCAGCGGAAACGAATTCGACTCTTTGGGCACCAGCATCGCGTCATCGTCTAGCGCATTGCGCGCTACCGTTCCTTCGATTAGCGGCCGTCCCGAGCGTCCGTCGGCAAAGGATTCCGATGGCTCCAGCGGACGATATTTCGGCTGCAACGCCATATCCTGCTTCAGGCTGCAACCCGCCAGCCACAGCGCACACAACGCACCGCATATTGCGGGGAGCACACGCGAAATCTGCCCCATCCCCGTGCCTTTAGTCATCGCGCACCTCGCTGATATGGTGCGCGCCGACTGACTGCAGAAAACGAGCCGCGCCTGCGAGATCAAACTTTTTGTCGCGGGCCTCGATGCACAAGTAAAAGCGATCCGTGGTGGCGTGCTTCGCGAAGCGTTCAACGTTGAACAACGGATGATACGGCTGCGGCAATCCGTTTAATGCCAACATCCCAAACACAGCGAACAGCGACGCGCCCAGCACGGTCAGTTCGAACATCACGGGAATGAACGCCGGCCAGCTGTTTAGTGGTCGTCCCCCGATATTCAAGGGATACGAAATCACATTGCACCAATATTCAAATCCGAAACCGCCCAGGCCTCCGCAAAGCCCTCCGATCAATGTAAGCATCGCCACTTTGTTGCTTTTCAGCCCCATCGCTTCGGAAAGGCCCTCGACCGGGAACGGGGCGTAGGCATCCATGCGCCGGTATCCGGCTTCGCGCGTTTTCTCCGCGGCATGCAAAAGCTGATGTTCGGTCTCAAACTCGCCAACTACGCCGTAGATGTGTGAGCGATGTTGGTGAATCATTGGGGCTCTTCCTCAGACGTATGCGCCACCAGTTCGCGCATTTCGGCGATGGAAATTGCCGGCAGCACGCGCACAAACAAGAACAGCAGCATGGTGAACAGCCCGATCGTTCCAGCGAACGTCGCGTAGTCCCAGAACGTGGCCGAGTAGCGGCCCCACGCCGAGGGCATGAAATCGCGCGTCAGGCTGATGACCACAATGACGAACCGCTCCAGCCACATGCCGATATTGATGATGATGGACATCACGAACAGAGCGGGTACGTTGGTGCGGACTTTCTGGAACCACAGCAACTGCGGCGTCAGGATGTTGCAAAGGATCAGCGCAAAATAAAAATATCGATACGGGCCATGCAGACGTTGATCTACCAGGAAAACGTCGAACCTGTTTCCGCTGTATTTCGACAAGAAAAACTCGAAAAAATAGCCGTACGCCACGATCAAACCCGTAGCAAGCATCACCATCGCCATGTTTTCCAGATGGCGCATGGTGATGAAATCTTCCAGGTCGTAAGCCTTGCGTAGCGGGATTGCGATGGTCAAGACC